>ENA-OQCK01000306-OQCK01000306.1-human-gut-metagenome-genome-assembly--contig:-NODE-306-length-28908-cov-8.152670_pt1 | contig 28908 bp, 30 predicted proteins | sample MGYA00242498_ERZ504578 | MGnify/ENA primary metagenome ERZ504578 (study PRJEB26092, sample SAMD00036229) | human gut metagenome | host: Homo sapiens | study: EMG produced TPA metagenomics assembly of...
TACGCCAACCACCGGCATCCGTCAAATGCATATGAAGCGTATTCAATTTATAATAAGACATCACGTTCAATAACTTCATCACCTCCTCTTTCGGGAAGAAATGACGGGAGACATCCAGATGCAAGCCACGATACGGGAAACGGGGATTGTCTTGGATCGATACGCAAGGAATCCCTTTCGACGTATACAGCTGGCGCAACGTTTGTTCCCCGTAAAACAATCCGGATTGAGAGGCGGCTCTCAACTCGATCCCCTTCTTGGTCACGTTCAACGCATATCCCTCCGGATTTCCGCCATTGAAAGACTCATCGACCACGTAACGGATCGTACCCGATTGATCATTCCCGAATACGAGATTACTATCTACTTTGAAATAACCGCCAGTCACCTCGATATGGGCCGGCTTAGGGATTAAATTCACCTGCGGAACCTCCTTGGGAGCACAGGAAAAAAGTAGTGAGGAACAAGCGAGAGCAAGTCCGGTTACTTTCATGCAAGACCGTTTTGGCAACGTCATAATACTTATTTTTTAGTTGTGTTATTCTTGGTGCGTAAATATACAACAATAATAGACAATATCAAAAAAGCGGAAAGACTATCGTCTCCCCGCTTCAGAGTTATTTTAAGATGTATATCTTCTAAAATTAACGTCTAGGAATTGCTTCTTTTACAACCATCTGACGACCTTCGTACTCAGCTTGGTTTAATTCCTCGATAGCTTTTTGAGCCTCATCAACGTTAGGCATTTCAGCGAAAGCGAAACCCTTAGAACGTCTAGTATCACGATCAACAATTAACTTTACTGAATCAACAATACCATACTCTTCTAATACTTGTTGCAAATCAGATTCTCTTACTCGATGACTCAAGTTTCCAATGTAAATATTCATACGAAAAAAATTAAAATAAATTAATAATAAAACAAGTGATGTTAGTGAAGATCGATTTCTAGAAGAATATATTATCATTACTGAGAATAGAAACTCGAAGATAAAGAGCAAGACAAACTATCTTTTGTTTGTTGGTACAAAGGAAAGCATTCTTTTTGGATTACCAACTATAAAACCTAATTTATTTTCAAAATAATTTACCTTGCCTTTACGAGACTACTTATATGAGCCAACGAGACTACCAGCATAAACCGCATAAAAAAAGAAGAGAATCTGATTAAAGATCCTCTTCCCTATTTGAAAAAGCCGCACTGTAGATGTGAACAAACTCCGTATGACAGGATTTGAGTGCTTTGCCACCTTTGTAATCCGCCGTGCTAAGCATACCCCGAAGGGCGCGGCCCGCCATTGGCGACAAGAGCTATGTCTCGGAATTAAAATAAACTGATGAGTTTCCCAATCGAACAAGTGCGGCTTAACTCATTCCCTGTTTATCTTTTTCTTGTTACAAAGATATGTAATCGTATCGACATAACCAAACAAAAACAACAAAAAAGAGCCTCCTTTTCGGGGAGGCTCTTTATTAACTATATAGCAAAAATCTTATTTTACTTTAGCTACGATAGCCTTGAATGCTTCCGGATGGTTAACGGCCAAGTCTGCCAAACCTTACGGTTGATCTCGATACCGGCAGCGTGCAAAGCACCCATTAGGCGAGAGTAAGACAAACCTTCCATACGAGCGGCAGCGTTGATACGCTGAATCCACAAAGCACGGAAATTACGTTTCTTGTTACGACGGTCGCGGAAAGCATAAGTCAAACCTTTTTCCCATGTATTCTTCGCTACGGTCCAAACGTTCTTACGTGCACCATAATAACCACGGGTTAGTTTTAAAATCCGTTTTCTTTTTGCTCTTGAAGCAACATGATTTACTGATCTAGGCATAATTCTAATCTGTTTTGAATGTTAGCGTCATCTCTTAGGATGAACTTGATTGCTAATGCATTCGGTTAATAAAAATCGTTATAAAACTCGCTTAATGAATAAAGATTACTTCATGCAAAGCATCTGCTTTACGTTGCTTACATCAACACTAGCTACCAAACCCGTGTGAGTAAGATTTCTCTTTTGCTTCTTAGTCTTCTTTGTTAAGATATGACTCTTAAAAGCGTGTTTTCTTTTGATCTTTCCTGATCCGGTAAGGGCGAACCTCTTTTTGGCACCGGAATTAGTCTTCATCTTAGGCATTTTCCAATTATATTTTAATTATTAAACTTAACCTCCCTTCTATCAGGGACGGATTTTATTCTTCTGTTTTCTTATCACCCTCGCTTTTAGGCTTAGGTGTCGTGATCACTTTCTTTACAACTTTCGGAGCTGCGGCCGCAGCCGGGGTTGAACCAGTACCCGCTTTCTTCGGAGTAAGCATGATAATCATACGTTTTCCCTCCAATACCGGCAACTGCTCTACTTTTCCATAATCCTCCAAATCGTTGGCAAAACGAAGCAGCAGGACTTCTCCCTGTTCCTTGAAAAGGATAGAACGGCCTTTAAAGAACACGTAAGCTTTGACCTTCGAACCTTCCTCCAAAAATCCCTTAGCGTGCTTCAATTTAAAATTGTAATCATGATCATCTGTCTGAGGCCCGAAACGAATCTCCTTCACGACCACTTTCACAGATTTCGCTTTTTGCTCTTTCTGACGCTTTTTTTGCTGATAGAGGAATTTTTGGTAGTCGATTACTCTACAAACGGGGGGCGCAGCATTTGGTGAAATCTCGACTAGATCCATCCCCTGCTCTTCCGCTATTTTCAGCGCTTGAGCGATCGGATAAACACCCGTCTCAATATTGTCACCTACTAAACGAACTTCACGAACACGAATACGTTCGTTGATTCTATACTGTTCTTTCAGATTGTCATTCTTCATTCAAAAAGATTTATTCTCCTCGTTATTAGTTATTTAATCATTACTTTTTTGCCAGCGATTCATCATTTCCTCTACCTCGCCATTCAAAAGCGCTGCAAAGGTAGCAATTTTCATCGAACCTTTATCACCTTCGCCCTGTTTTCTTACAGAAACTTCACTATTTTCTGCTTCTTTTTCTCCAACGATGAGCATATAAGGGATTCTTTTCAATTCATTGTCACGAATTTTACGACCGATCTTCTCATTTCGGTCATCTACGATAGCACGGATTTCCTGATTACCCAACTCACGTGCGATTTGCCAAGCGTAATCATTAAACTTCTCGCTGATCGGCATGATACATACCTGCTCCGGAGTCAACCACAACGGGAACTTTCCGGCGGTGTGCTCGATCAATACGGCAACGAACCGTTCCATGGAACCGAACGGCGCACGGTGGATCATAACCGGACGGTGCTTCTGGTTGTCGGCACCCGTATATTCCAATTGGAAACGTTCCGGTAAGTTATAGTCTACCTGAATCGTACCTAACTGCCAACGGCGGCCGATAGCGTCTTTCACCATGAAGTCGAGTTTCGGACCGTAGAAAGCGGCCTCTCCATATTCGATCTTAGCTTTCAAGCCTTTTTCCTCACAAGCCTCTACAATCGCTTGCTCAGCCTTCTCCCAATTCTCGTCGCTACCGATATATTTCTCACGGTTCACCTTGTCACGCAAGGAGATCTGAGCCTCGAAGTTCTCGAAATTCATCGTCTTGAATACGATCGAGATGATGTCCATTACGTTCAAGAATTCCTGCTTTACCTGATCGGGGCGGCAGAAGATATGAGCATCATCCTGCGTAAAGCTACGTACACGGGTCAATCCGTGCAACTCTCCGCTCTGTTCATACCGGCAAACCGTACCGAACTCAGCGAGACGCAACGGCAGGTCCTTATACGAACGAGGAGAGTTTTTATAGATCATACAGTGATGAGGACAGTTCATCGGTTTCAAGAAGTATTCCTCACCCTCCTCAGGTGTATGGATCGGTTGGAAAGAATCCTTTCCGTATTTAGCGTAGTGGCCGGAGGTAATATACAATAATTTATTACCGATCGGCGGACACATTACCTCTTGATAATTATAACGAGCTTGGATACGACGCAAGAACTCTTGCAGACGCAAACGCAAGGCGGTACCTTTCGGCAACCACATCGGTAAGCCCTTACCTACCGTATCGGAGAACATGAACAAGTCCATCTCCTTACCGATCTTACGGTGGTCACGTTTCTTGGCCTCCTCCAACAATGTCAGATACTCATCCAACATCTTCTTTTTCGGGAAAGTGATACCATACAAACGAACCAATTGCTTGCGTTTCTCATCGCCACGCCAATAAGCGCCGGCTACGCTCAATATCTTGACAGCTTTCAGATAAGAGGTATTCGGTAAGTGCGGCCCTCTACACAAGTCCGTAAAAGAACCCTGCGTATAGGTAGTGATCGTACCGTCTTCCAACTCACTGATAAGCTCTGTTTTATACTCTTCACCTCTATCGCCGAACATCTTCATGCATCCGCCTTGGTAATGTCCTGACGTTTGATCTCTTCTTTCTTGGCTACCAGCTCAAGCATCTTAGCCTCGATAGCAGCGAAATCACCCTCTTTGATCACGGCCTCGCCCGGATCCACGTCATAATAGAAACCGTTCTCGATCGCCGGACCGATACCGAATTTAATACCCGGATATAATTCCTGCAAAGCCTCTGCCATAAGGTGAGCGCTGGAATGCCAGAACGCATGTTTACCTTCCTCGTCTTCCCACTTCAAAAGTTTCACCGTAGCGTCGTCGTTGATAGGACGGCTTAAGTCCCAAACCTCCCCATTCACGCTTGCGGCAAGGACTTCCTGTGCCAAACGAGAACTAATGCTTTCCGCTATCTGCATAGCAGTCGTTCCCTTTGCATATTCTCTTACGGAATTGTCCGGAAATGTAATCTTTATCATATTCTATTCTCTAAAATTCTTTATATTCAGCCCACAAAGTTAATATTTCTTTTCTATCAGCGAAACATTTAACTCGAATAATTTGCGTTATCACCGGCTTGTCATTCGCTTGATGATACTATAGGCGTTGTAGATACCCAATTCCCCTGCCTTGCTCAAGTCGGCGATGCCCCGGTTCACGTCACCTTGCGACAGACGGGCTAACCCACGGTTGTAGTAAGCCTCGGCAAATTCAGGGTCCCGCTCGATCGCCTCGTTGTAATCAACGATAGCGGCACGGAAATCACGCTGGGCGCAACGCAGATTCGCACGGTTAAAGTAAGCGTACACAAAACCCGGGTTCAGCTTGATCACCATATCGTAATCCCTCATGATCTGCTCATGCTCATAGGCTCGCTTATTATCCTTCAGCATAGCGCTCCGGAGGTCCACCGAGGTGTTGGCGTTTACCTGCGACTGTGCGGACTTACCAATATTCAAGTTCATTCCCGAGCCACTCAAGTCGTACGTATCCTTGCTAGCCTGCTGGGATTGGGTGTACATCAATTGCTTATAACGTTCCACGGCACGATTGAAATAAGCCATCGTGAACGACGGGTCTCGCTCGATCGCTTCCGAGAAATTCTTGATCGCCTCCGAGAAATCCTGCACCAACATGAAGTCCATCGCACGGCCAAAATAAGCGTTAGCGTTGTTCGGATCACGCTCGATCTCCGCCGAATACTCGTCGATGGAGGCGAAATGCACGGCGATTTGGTCCTCAGTCAAAGCGGCCTCCTCGTTCGTGATACGCAATTTACGCTTCAAGACCATCTGGCCATTGTAATCCTCCACCATCTTGTCGTAATAAACAAGTTTCTTTACGGGATCCGCCTTCTCGTAATAGGTCAAGACAAACTGGGGTTCCAGATCCACATGGACATTCCGGTCTTGTACACGCCCACGGACCTCACTTTGGTATTTACTTTTACGCTCCTGCTCCTTATCGTATACCACCAAGCGGTTGAACTTATTGATATTCTTATCGGATTGCTCACGAGTATTCTCCTCCGAATCGTCCGCCTTGGCATCTCCGTTCACCGCCGTATTGGAGCCAGAAGACGATGTCTTCGGGAGCTGTCCGTTCTTGGCCTGCTCCTCCATCTTTATGGCTGCCCAATAATCACGGTCTGCCCCCACGTTATCCCCCAGCTTACGCTTTGCTTCCGAACGGCTCACAAAGCCCGGCAGGAAAGTAGGATATTGCTTCAAGACCACGTCGTAATCCTGCACGGCCCCCCGGTAGTCGCCCGTCTCGAAACGGAGCAACGCACGGTTGTAATAAGCCATATAGTTATCTGGCTCTTGCTGGATAACGACATCAAAGTCCTCGATAGCCCGGTTATTATCCCCGACTTGGAACCGAAGCAAACCTCGGTTGAACCGTGCGATCAAGTTCCGGCTATCCATGCTGATCACCTGATCGTAATCGGCCATCGCACCTCTCAAGTCATTCATCTGATAACGAACTAACCCCCGGTTAATATAATATCCGCTCTCACGGGTATCCAGACGTAGAGCCTCGTTCAAATCGGCCAAAGCGTCCTTGTAATCATCCATTTGATAATGAAGGATCGCACGATTGCCATACGCCGGCGCATAATAAGGATCCATCTCGATCGCCTTATTATAATCGGCCAAGCTTTCAACGTATCCCCTTTCTCCAGATACATAGCGCCCCGTGTCATATAATTCATGGAATATTTCGGATGGGCGGTCATTAAATCATCGAATGTCTTCTCCGCCCCGTTGTAGTCTTTTTTCTGGATAAAAGCCACCGCCATATTCACCAGCATCTGGCGGTCCTCGGGTTTGAACTCAAGTCCTTTCTGGTAATCGTCGATCGCCTCGTCGTATTTCTCCTGACTTTGACGGGCGATGCCGCGAGCGTAATACGCTTGCGTTAAAAAAGGGTTCCGCTGAAGACATAAAGTACAGTCTTCCTCGGCCCCCTTAAAATCGTCCAGATTTATCTTCGCCACCGCACGATAGAAATAGGGTTCCGCCAACCAAGGTTTGGATTTGATAACCTGATTGAAGTACTGAATGGAAAGAACATAATCCTCAAAATAAAGGGCGTTCCTACCAATGGCCAATACACGGTCCGTATTAATCTGCGCAAAAAGCGAAATCGTAAATATCTGTAATATCAAAAAGAGTGTTGCCTTCTTCATCCTATTAAAAATGATTGAGAGGCAAAAATAAGTAAATTATCTTACTTAGACTCTATTTTTACCATTAAATGATTCTTCGTTATCTTATCACCTTCTTTTACATTGAGCTCGACAACGACTCCCGATATGGGAGCGACCACCCGGTTCTGCATTTTCATCGCCTCATGGATAAGCAGAAGTTGCCCGGCCTCCACAGCCTGTCCTTCCTCTACCATAATCTTGATAATCGTTCCGGGAAGATGAGAAACCACGTCACCAGCCGACGGCTTATGCCACATCGGTCGGTTCTTATACTTCGCTGTCAGCAACGTCTTATATTTACGTGCCGTCACCACAAAGTCTACATATTCTTCTTGCTGGTGTTTCTTTTCCATACTCTCATCAATTTAGAACGGAGGCAAACCATGCTTCTTGGCCGGTCTGTATTCCTCTTTTAGAATGGAAAGCTTCAGTGCGTGTAGCATAATGAACGGGTTTCTTTCGGTTCGATCACAGAGTCGATAAATCCCTTGGAAGCCGCCACGTACGGGTTCGCGAATTTCTCGATATATTCTTTCACCTTCTCCTGACGCATAGCGTTCTGATCTTCCGCCTCCATGATCTCCTTACGGAATATGATGTTAGCTGCGCCTTCCGGACCCATAACAGCGATCTCTGCGCTCGGCCAAGCGAACATGAAATCAGCGCCCAAGTGACGGGAGTTCATAGCTATATAACCTCCGCCGTACGCCTTGCGCAAGATAACCGTGATCTTAGGAACAGTAGCCTCCGAATAAGCATACAGAACCTTAGCACCATGACGGATCACACCCGCATGCTCTTGATCTACGCCCGGCAGATAACCCGGCATATCCTCCAACGTGATGATAGGAATATTGAATGAGTCGCAGAAACGGATGAAACGAGCGGCCTTGTCAGCGCTATCACAATCAAGCACGCCAGCCAGAACCATCGGTTGATTGGCAACGAAACCTACCGTTTCTCCTGCCATACGGCCAAAACCGATCACGATATTAGCGGCCCACAACTCTTGAATCTCCAAGAAGTCTGAGTCATCGACGATACATCTAATAACGTCTCGCACATCATACGGCTGTTTCGGGTCCGCCGGAACTACTTGCTCGATATTCAGCATAGCGGACGGCTCTTTCGACTCAACCACTTTCGCACGCTCCTGATTATTCCAAGGGATGAAACTAACCAAACGTTTCACCTGATCGAAACATTCTTGCTCGCTCAAGGCATAGAAATGAGCGTTACCTGTAGTCTCTGCATGAACACGTGCGCCACCAAGGTCTTCCATAGAGATATCCTCACCCAGCACGGTCTTGATAACGTTCGGTCCCGTGATAAACATCTTAGAGATGTTCTCAACCACAAACACGAAGTCCGTCAACGCCGGAGAATAAACGGCACCACCGGCACAAGGACCGAGGATCAAGGAAATCTGAGGGATCACGCCCGAGGCGATCGTATTGCGATAGAATATTTCACCATAACCAGCCAAAGCACCAACACCTTCTTGGATACGTGCGCCACCCGAGTCATTGATTCCGATGATCGGACATTTCATCTTCAACGCATGATCCATGATCTTGGTGATCTTACGAGCATGCTGCAAACCTAACGAACCACCGGCAACCGTAAAGTCCTGCGCATAGATGCAAACCGGGGCACCAAAGATCGTACCCGTACCGGTAACCACACCATCACCCGGCAGAACCTTCTTCTCCATACCGAAATCACGGCCATCGTGTTTCACGAACATGTCATACTCATGGAAAGAGTTCTTATCCAACAAAGCCAAGATACGCTCCCGGGCAGTAAGCTTACCCATCGCCACTTGCTTTTCGATAGCAGCCTCACCACCGCCCATCTCGATAACGGCTTTCTTTTCCCTGAGGGCCTCAATGTTTTTACTTAAATCTGTCATATTGATTATTTATAGATTTATTATTTACCAACGGCTTTTGCCCGGTAAGAGCAACGAACCGTCCCTTTAATAATACTATTTAATTTGCCTTTGTTCAATTGACGGCGAATAGCGGAGACATTGTCGATAAAGACATGCCCCGTCAGATGCTCGCACTCATGCTGCACGATACGGGCGGCGAAACCTTCCACCACTTCCTCGTGCTCTTCCCAATTCTCATCCCAATATCTCACACGAACCGTTTTCGAGCGAGACACTTTCTCGTGTATACCCGGCAGGCTCAAGCAGCCTTCCTCCATAGCTATTTCCTCCTCGCTACGTTCCAAAAACTCGGGATTAATCAACGCACGCTTGAAACCCTTGCATTCAGGGAAGTCATCTCCCATCACATCACCGTCTATAACCACCAAACGGATAGACAAGCCCACCTGAGGAGCGGCAAGTCCTACCCCATCGGCATTATACATCGTTTCAAACATATTGGCAACCAACTGTTTCAAGTCGGGATAATCTTTAGGTACATCCTCAGCCTCTTTTCTTAGTACGGGCTGACCATATAAAAATACGGGTAAAATCATAAGTTATAACTGATATTTTTTACTTTCTAAATAAGCTTGCAAAATAATAACGGCGCTAATCTCATCGACCAGTCCTTTATCTTGCCGTTTCTTTTTCTTTAAACCGCCTTCCAACATGGCTTATGAGCTAAGACCGACGTGAACCGCTCGTCGTAATAAGTTACCGGGATACTTGGTATCGTCCTTTTCAGATGGGTCACGAACGCCTCCACATACTTCATGTTCTCAGAAGGCTCATTGTTCATTTGCTTCGGAAGCCCGACCACAAATAGATCCACTGGTTCCCGCGATATGTAATCCGACAGGTATTTCACAACCTCTCCACTTGGGACTGTCGCCACGCCGTTAGCATCATTTGTAAAATATCCGTAGCGGCTATCCCCGTACGTTTCCGGCCGTAATCTATTGCAATTATTCTTCCCATCGAGCGCGAATATAGCATAAATATAAATACAGATTACACAAATCCGCAAAAAGTGTGCAACAAATCGGATTAATACGCATTCTTCTCTCCCTTGAACATATTCAGTACCGTAACCACAATAATCTTTAAATCAAGGAAAAACGTCCAATTCTCTATATACCACACATCTCTCTTCACACGTCCTTCCATCTGCTCCAGCGTCTTGGTCTCACCCCGGTAACCGGTGACTTGCGCCCACCCCGTTACTCCCGGTTTCACCAAATGCCGCACCATATACTTATCGATCAACGCCGAGTACTGCTCGGTATGCTTCAACATATGCGGACGAGGACCTACCACGGACATATCGCCCAGCAAAACGTTCACGAACTGAGGGAACTCATCCAGATTCGTCCGGCGCAAGAAATCGCCGATCCGGGTCTTCCGAGGATCGTTCTTAACGGCCTGCAAGGTATCAGCCTGCGCATTCACCTTCATCGTACGAAATTTAAAACATTCGAAGTCACGCCCATACAATCCCGTACGTTTCTGCTTAAACAAGATCGGGCCGGGTGAGCTTAACTTGATCATTATACCGACCACGATGTACAGGATCGGATAAATCGTGAGCAAAATCACCAAAGAGAAAAACATATCGAACGTCCGTTTCAAGAACCGGTTATAGGCGGATTGCAAAGGCTCCCGGCGGACCGTCAGCAATGGGATCGATTCCATCACCTCCATCACCATACTCTTCTTTACATCCCGGTAAAACTCGGGCACGATATAGAAACGCACCATCTTCTTCTCGGCGAAATTCAGAAGCCGTACGATCTTTCCGTTGTTCGTACCCGGCAAGGTACAATAAATCTCATCGATATCATGCTCCAGCACATACGCTTCCACCTCACTCGTCTTACCCAAATAATTAGGTAAAACGTCTTTCAACGAGTCATTGTCATCAAAGAACCCCTTTACACTAAACCCATAGCTCAAATCATCTTTCATAACTTGGTAAAGCTCCATACCATTCTTTCCCGCACCCACAATCACCACCTTCTTAAGTTATAGCCTTTTCGCCTATAAAACTTTAAGGATAAGCGCACAAAAACCCGCCAAAGCGAAAACAAGATGATAGAAACCCCGTAATAGACCAAGAGGAAGGTAGCCAGAATATCCCCTACATTCAAGAAGATCAAGCAAGTAGCGAATAAAAAGATAAGTACGGTAACCAATCCGAATGCCCGTTGCACAATCTTGTCGATAAACACGACCGCCTGATGCAATTGAATCGGGATAAAATATAAAGAGAAGAAATAACAGAAATTCAATAACAAAATAACCTCTCTCAAATTATAGGATATCGCTTCCGTATATTTCGGGCCAAGCAGATGAAAAACGGCCATAAACAAAAGATTCAATACGATCAAATCTCCTACACCAATCAGCCATTGGATTAAATAACCATGTTTTTTGTTCAATATCATAGCAATTCGATAAATTCTCACAAAAGTAAGTATTTTTCGGCGCAAAAAAAAGGCCGCACTTAGAAGTACGGCCTTTTTAAAGTATTAATTCGTAAATTAATTATTAGCGCTCATAATTACTACACGGTTCCAGCTATTTTCGCCATAAGGTTGTTCGTCCGAACCTCTCCACTCGATAGTGATCTGGCTAGAAGAGATACCGTATTTATCGATAAGTTCCTTAGCGACCGCTCTAGCACGTTTCTCAGAAAGACCCATGTTATAATCTGAAGTACCCGTCTTCTTGTCAGCGTAACCAACTACCTTGATCGGAGCGTTGTTGTTCTTCATGAACTCAGCTGTGTTATAGATATTGATCTGCTGGTTCTTGTCGATCTTAGCGCTGTTGATGCGGAAGTAAACCACATTGTCAACGTAGTTATTTACAACTTCAGTAACTGTCTCTTGGCACTCAGGGCAAGAAACCGGACGTTTGCTCAACTCATCGTTAGCAGCACGCAAAGAGTTGATCTGGCCGTTCAAGTCGTTCAACAAAGCGTAATCCATCGGCTCCAATACCTCGAAGTCTGTCTTACCCAATTTGAATGTCAAACCAGCGCTCAACTGAACGATACCATCTGTCAGGTGATTCATCTCGACACGGTTAAACTGCTCGTTCAACAAAGAACCTTGGATCTCAACATTCAAATCAACACGTTTGCTCAAACGGAAAGCGGTTAAGATACCAGCGTTCAACGTAGGAGACTCCGTTCTTGGACGATCATAAGACTCTGTAGTCTTGAAACGCTGCGCATAACCAAAACCGACCCAAGGAATCAAGCGGAACACTTTAGATTCTCTGTAAGGAGCCCAGAAGTTAGTAACATCCCACAACAAATCTACGTGAGCGGCTACATATTTATTATGTTGCATAAACTGTGCGCCATCACCTTCAAAACCGTGGATAATACCACCATTTAACTGGGTACGGAATCCTAAATACGGATTAAACCACTTACCAAAAGATACTTGTGGAGCGAAGTTTAAACGATTCTTGAAATCAGCCTCTCCATTTTGGTCCCCTAACAATACGCTGGCTCCACCCGCAATTGAAATAAACCAATTGTCGCGAGCTTTATTCTTCTTGAAATTAGTCTTATAACCAGCCTCATTGCTGAACCCCACCTGCGGTTGATATTCCTGTGCTGTCACAGAGAATACAAAACCTGATAACAAAGCTAAAAGTAAAACCTTAGTCTTCATATTTTCAACATTTTAATTAAACAATCAATTACCTAATATCTTAAAATTGACACAAAATTAACTCTTTTTGTAATTACAACAAATAAAATCTTCAAATTGTTTCGAACTCACTCGAAATAGTTCAAAATTTTATATCCCCCCTCTTTCAGATAAGACTCCTTCTTCATTAGTTTTATATCGTTCTTCATCATATCCTCAATTAAAGCCGCTAATGAATACTCCGGTTCCCACCCTAAACGAGTACGTGCCTTCGTAGCGTCACCGATCAGCAACTCTACTTCCGTAGGGCGGAAATACTGCGGATCTACTCCTACAACTTCCTCACCCACACGTTTCTTAAAGTTTTCCAGATAGGCATCACCAACCTTCTTGACGAACAACTCCTCGTCTATCGACTCTAAGATAGCAACCTCGTCTATCCCTTCTCCTTTAAAGCGGATTCCCACGCCAATTTCCTCAAAAGCCATACGGATAAAGTCCCGAATCGTTGTAGTAATCCCGGTAGCTATGACATAGTCCGAGTTCATCTTGTTGCAAAATAGCGTACATGGCACGCACGTAATCTTTTGCGTGTCCCCAATCCCGTTTGGAGGAAAGATTACCCATATAAACCTTTTTTTGCATACCCAAAACGATACGTGAAACCGCCCGGGTTACCTTACGGGTCACGAATGTCTCTCCCCTTAATGGAGACTCGTGATTAAACAAGATGCCATTGGAAGCGTGCATATGATAGGCTTCCCTGTAATTCACCGTAATCCAGTAACCGTATAGTTTCGCTACGGCATAAGGGCTTCTCGGATAGAAAGGAGTAGTCTCCCTCTGCGGCACCTCTTGCACCAAGCCATACAACTCAGATGTAGATGCCTGATAAATACGTGTCTTCGGGATCAAGTTCAGCAAGCGGACCGCCTCTAGGATACGCAATACGCCCAAACCATCCGCATTCGCCGTATATTCGGGAGTGTCGAAACTTACTTTTACATGGCTCATGGCGGCCAGATTATAGATCTCGTCCGGTTGAACCTCGCCAATGATACGTGTAAGATTCAAACTATCCGTTAAATCGCCATAATGCAGAATCAAATTACGGTTTTCCACATGCGGGTCTTGATACAAATGATCGATACGATCCGTATTGAACATGGAAGAACGACGCTTGATACCATGTACCGTATATCCTTTCTTAATCAAGAACTCAGTAAGATAAGCCCCATCCTGTCCCGTAATACCCGTTATTAACGCTACTTTGCCCATTTCTCTAATTTTCAATTTTCAATTCTCATTTTTCAATTCCCAAGTACCATTCATAGAGTCGCTTCACGCCCTCCTCGATCTCGATCGTATGGCGCCAACCCAAGGCATGCAACTTGCTTACATCTGTCAGCTTACGAAGCGTACCGTCCGGCTTGGACGAGTTAAACCTCAACTCGCCCTCGAACCCGATCTCTCGCCGGATCAGTTCGGCGACCTCACGGATCGAAAGCTCGATACCCGTACCTATATTAATATGTGTATTCCGGACCTCGCCCTCCTTCTGGCGGACATCCTCGAAATCCACGTGTTCCATGATATAAACAGAAGCATCGGCCATCTCCTCGCTCCATAAAAACTCACGAAGCGGCTTGCCGGTTCCCCACAGCTCCACCTCGCCCGGACGGATACCCTGTTTATCCAATACGGAGAGTATCTCCGGCTCGGAGGCCTTCCCAGACACGCCTCTACCGGACGAATGTCCATATCCTTACGCAAAGCCTCCCAATCTCCCATATGCAGGCATTTCGCCAGATGGATCTTACGGATCATGGCTGGCAACACATGCGAGGTCTCCAGATTGAAATTATCATTCGGCCCGTAGAGGTTAGTAGGCATCACGGCGATATAGTTCGTACCGTATTGCAGGTTGTAACTCTCGCACATCTTGATACCCGCTATCTTGGCGATCGCATAAGGCTCGTTGGAATATTCCAAGGGAGATGTCAGCAAGCAATCCTCCGGCATCGGCTGCGGAGCCTCACGGGGATAGATGCAGGTGCTTCCCAAGAATAATAATTTCTTTACATTGTTTTTCCAAGAGGCATGAATGACATTATTCTGGATCATCAAATTATTGTAGATAAAATCGGCACGGTACAGACTGTTCGCCATGATACCGCCGACGTGCGCCGCCGACAAGAACACATAGTCCGGCCGTTCAGCGGCAAAAAACTCGTTCACAGCGGCTTGATCCGTCAGATCCAGTTCCGCATGCGTACGAAGCAGAAAGTTCGTATACCCTTGCTACGCAAATTATTCAGAATGGCGGAGCCTACCAAGCCCCGGTGACCGGCAACAAATATTTTACTGTCTTTTTCCATCGATATCTCGTATTCTGAACTACTTCTACTTATTAATCAACCTCATCAAATACTGGCCGTACTGATTCTTAATCATCGGCAAAGCCACTTGCTCAAGTCGCTTCTCATCAATCCATCCTTGCTTGAAAGCGATCTCCTCCAGACAAGCCACCTTCAGTCCCTGTCTCTTCTCGATCACCTCCACGAAAGTAGATGCCTCAGACAACGAGTCGTGAGTCCCGGTATCCAACCAAGCGAATCCACGTCCCAATAGCTGCACTTTCAACTCCCCATCCTTCAAGAACCACTGGTTCACGGTAGTGATCTCCAGCTCTCCACGGGCGGAAGGCTTGATATTCTTGGCCACGTCCACCACCTTGTTCGGATAGAAATACAATCCTACCACGGCGTAATTCGACTTCGGTTCCTTCGGCTTCTCCTCGATACTGAGGACGTTCCCATCCACATCGAACTCGGCCACGCCATAGCGTTCCGGATCGTTTACATAGTAACCGAACACGGTCGCTTTTTGTTCGTTCTCCACCTTGTCAACGGCCTCTTTTAACATACGGGTAAAGCTCTGTCCGTAAAAGATATTATCGCCAAGTACCAAGCAAACGGAGTCATCGCCGATAAAGCGCTCTCCAATGATGAAGCTTGCGCCAATCCGTCCGGCGAAGGCTGCTCGGCATATTCAAAACGAACGCCATAATCGGAGCCATCGCCCAGTAAACGACGAAAGCCCGGCAAATCCTGCGGGGTCGATATAATAAGAATCTCCCGTATCCCCGCCAGCATGAGCACGGATACCGGATAAAAAATCATCGGCTTATCATAAATAGGTAGAAGTTGCTTGGAAACTCCTTTAGTGATCGGATACAAGCGGGTACCCGATCCTCCGGCTAAAACTATACCTTTCATATTCTTTCCATTTTGTTCGACAATATTCGCTTAGGATCGATTCCACACCGTCCCTAAAACTATACAAAGTTAAACAAATAATAATAGATTAGCGCATGGTTTTCAAAAAATCGTCCATATTCTGATACAATGGGACGCCATAGCGCGCACAAGTTAAGCGCACATTATCATACCGGTAAAAGCCGGGCTCGCAAATCACCCGCAACTTTCCGGAGCGCATAAACAGCCCCATCTCCAATAAAGTTATCGGTGATTTGCTGCTCGCCAGAATGTTCATGATAATCAGATCGGCTTTCTCCAGATGCTCCAGCTCCCAATTCACTTGATGCTCAAAATCGGACATTTCCCCGCTCAACCCTTTATCCCTACGAGGATTGAACAAGAGATAGCGTCCCTCCGGAAGCGCCCGAAACCAGTCGCAGGTAGCCTTCTGCCAATCCACGCTTTTCCCCATATCGATCGTGCCGGCCAAAAAAGATTTTTTGGTATACAGCTTCATCCAAATCCTTATTTTCAATATCGGGATACAAGACAACGACCTCAGATTGAGCAAACCCTCCCATCGGCACCAAAAACAAATATAATATACACAGTACAATATTTCTCATATTCATGTCTCAAAGCTTACTTTTCAAGCAACAAACTTCGCAAAAAAACATGAATCCAACAAATACATTCACTTTAAATGTGGGCAACAGTCTTGTATATACTAATAGGATATCACGAGAAGTAGTACTTATTTGGACGGTGAAGTATATCTTCTAGGGTACTTGCAGTATATCTTCTCTAAGGAGAGGAGTATATGTACATGTTTTTGGGAAGGGCTCGGCATGTAGCAAAATCATGGGTTCAGCCCATAAATCGTAGCTTGTACGGCATGCGATAAGATATAAGCGGCAGGCGTGTCGTTTGAAGGAGAATAGCCCTTGGAAAGCCTCTGGATTACGGGTTCCTTGTTCGTGCCCAGTATCGGGACCAATAAGGGGGCGCCGTTCAAGATAAGCGGTCCCGTCATGGTGATCCGGTATTGGCCGGTAGAAGGTTGCTGGGATACCGCATAGTTACGGCTATCCGACAATAGCTCCATGGTGGTAGGGAAAATAGATGCCGTATGTGAATCCTCACCTACGCCGAGGATGATGCAATCGAACGTAGGCATTTGATTGAACAACGGCAAGAATTCCTTTACGACCCATGAATAACGCATCGCCTCGGTACCCGGCTCGTTCTCGCCCTTGATCCCGGTGGATATGATCCGCCGGGATACACAAAGGCTTAAAAAGCAAATGATTCGCATGACCGTAATTACTATCCGGACTCGTTGGTGGAACGCAACGCTCGTCCACCCAGAAAAAACGGATGTTATTCCAGTCAATCTTATCCTTATACTCATCTACAGAGGGAAAACATATGCTTCGCCGTCTCCCCTCCCGAGAGCGCTAGGTTAAACGGAACGAAGTCTTTCCGGCGAATCATCGCCATCATGTCCTCCGTCATCGACCGAAGCGCCTCTTTCATCTCATTATATCTCTTTATTTCCATAAAATTATCTTCTTTGGCAGGCGCAGACTTTCTTTTCCGCACCTAAAATAACAGTTTCCTCCGGTCCGTCCTCGCCCGCTCATAGAAGAATAAGTTCTTCGAACCCTCCTCTTTCCAATGGAGCAAGATCGGATCGATAAATTTCCAACTAGCCTCCAAAGCGTCGCTACGAGCATACAAGGTAGAATCGCCCAGCATGCATCCAGCAACAGACGCTCGTAAGCGTCAGGAAGATAGCTCTTCGAGAGGGAATCGTAGCGGAAGTCCATGCTGACTTGCTTCACCTCGAAACCGGCTCCCGGCATTTTCAGCCCGAACTTCAAGGATATACTCTCGTTCGGTTGGATACGGATGGTCAATTTATTGCAGGAGCCTCCCGAACATTGACCGACAAACAGTTGATGGGGCGTAGACTTGAAGTGGATCACTACCTCCGATGACTTCTCCGGCAACTTCTTTCCCGTATAGAAATAGAAGGGCACACCGCTCCAGCGCCAGTTATCGATAAAGAATTTCATCGCCACATACGTCTCGGTATTCGAGTCGGGAGCTACGTTCTTCTCTTCCCGATAACCGATATATTGTCCACGGACAACCATCTTATCCATATCCAACACCGTATACGGGCGTATGGAGCGGAATACTTTCACGATCTCGTCACGAATCGGTTCCGGCTCGAATATAGAGGGAGATTCCATGGCGATAAACGACATCAATTGCATTAAGTGATTCTGGATCATATCCCGCATCGCCCCGGCTCCATCATAATATTTCCCTCGATTCTCCACCCCCAAGGTCTCAGTAGCGCTGATCTCGATGGAATCGATATAATTATGGTTCCACAATGGCTCGAAAATACCGTTCGAGAAACGCAATACCAAGATATTCTGCACGGTCTCTTTCCCCAGATAATGGTCGATACGATAAATCTCCTCCTCATGGAAGATATGTCGTAAATGATCGTTCAACTGGCGGGCAGACTCCAAGCTGGTACCGAACGGCTTCTCTACGATGATCCGCCTGAAACCATCTGGAGACTCGGTCTTGTTCAAACCGCTCTCCAGCAAACATTGCGGGACGATCTCGTACATCACCGGCGGGGTAGCCAAGTAATAGATGATCTTATCCGGCAAGTCATGTTTCTCTTGCAAGAACTCGATGCGCTCACGCAATTTGTAGTATTCATCGGCGTTCGTGGAATCGAAGGCGAGGTAATAGACATTCTCCAAGAAGTCATCGATCAAGCCCTCGTCGTAAGTCTTTCCCTTCTGTGCCTCCAAGATATGCGTATGTTGCTCCGCACGGAACTCCTCATCACCATAAGCGGTACGGGCGGCCCCCAAGATGCAGAAGCGGTCGGGCAGCAAGCCCCGGACATATAACTCGAACAAAGAGGGAAGCAACTTGCGACTGGTAAGATCGCCCGACGCCCCGAATATAACTAATAATTGATTATCTGCTTTCTTCATACCTTTATACGTTATAAGTTCCAGAAACCGTCTTTCCTCCCTCACCCGTCCAGTTGGTATGGAAAAACTTACCACGCTCCCAATCGACCCGCTCATAGGTATGAGCCCCGAAATAATCCCGCTGAGCTTGAATCAGGTTAGCGGCAGAATGTGGGGTAGACAATCCATCGAAATAACTCAACCCCGAGCTCATTGCCGGCAAAGCCACTCCATGCAAGGCACCCTCGCTACCACTTGCCGCCAAGCCAACAAAGAAGACTCGATCTTTTGAATAAAGAACTCATCGAATAAGAGGTTCTCCAGATTCCGGTTCTTCTCATAAGCCTGCGTAATTTTCTCCAAAAAGACAGAGCGTATGATACATCCCTTCCGCCAGATCTTGGCGATCGTACCATAATCCAACTGCCAATCATATCGCTTGGAGGCTTGGTACAACAAAGAGAATCCCTGTGCGTAGGAAACCAACTTAGCGGCATACAAAGCTGCTTGATCTCTTTCTCCGAGATCAAAGTCTGCCCCAGCACGCCACTCTTCGGATAAAGCGAGGACGCTTTTTCCGTTCTTCCTGCATAGAAGAAAGCATACGGGCATAAACAGCTCGGTAATCAATGTCAGCGGATCATTCTCGTCCATAGCGGCGATAGCGCTCCATTTACCGGTACCCTTCTGGCCGGCGGCATCCAATATCTTATCTAGCAGGTAGCCCTCCCCCGCCTCGTCCTTGAAGCGGAGAATATCGGCCGTAATACCGATCAGGTAGCTATCCAGCTCTCCCGTGTTCCAATTCTCAAAGATACGGGCCAAGGCCTCATTGTCCAGATCCAGACGATTCTTCAATAAGGAATACGCCTCGGAAATCAACTGCATATCTCCATACTCGATACCATTGTGTACCATTTTCACGAAATGGCCGGCTCCACCCGGACCAATCCATTGGCAACAAGGCGTCCCGTCGTCCAGCTTGGCGGCGATGCTTTGCAAGACATCCTTCACCAAAGGCCAAGCGGCAGGCGAACCACCCGGCATCACGGAAGGTCCGTACAAGGCACCGATCTCGCCTCCGGAGATTCCGGTACCTACGAAGTACATCCCATGCGCCTCCATCTCCTTCACCCGGCGTTCCGTATCATGGAAATCCGAGTTACCACCATCAATAATCACGTCACCGGGTGATAAGTAAGGAATCAATTGAGCCATCAGCTCATCCACCGGGGCACCCGCTTTTACCATCAGCATAATCTTGCGAGGACGCTCGATAGACTCAACAAATTCCTGTATCGTATGGGTTCCTATAAAATTCTTTCCTTTTCCACGACCGCTCATGAAGCGGTCTACCACGCCTTCCTCTCCCGGCGCTGTACGATTATAAACGGATACGGCGAACCCCTTACTTTCCATATTCAACGCAAGGTTCTCGCCCATCACGCCAAGCCGATTAATCCAATATTTGATGTTTTCATATTTATGTTTTTATTTTATTAATCCAAATAGATCATTTAAAGCCTCACTCATCGACGGATGGGTGAATATCGAATCCCGAAGGAATGTGTAATCTTGCCCGAGACGCATCGCCAAGCTAACCGTATTTATGACTTCGCTGGACTCGGCGCAGAATAAGGTACATCCTAGGATCTTCCCGGTATCCGCATCTACCACGGCTTTCAGCAAGCCATCCGTCTGCTCGATGGTACGGGTACGAGGCATAGCGGCGGCAGGCAGGCTGGCCACCTTTATATTTTTCTCCATCTTACGGGCTTGCGTCTCGTTCAACCCGACATGGGCCAACGGAGGATCGATGAATACGGAATAAGCCACTGCTTCCCGATCGTCCAAGCTCCGGAAACCATTACCAAACAGCTCTTCCCGGATAATACGGTAATCATCCAAAGACAGATAGGTGAATTGTAATCCTCCATGTACATCCCCGATCGCCCAGATATTAGGGATATTGGTACGCAACTTACTATCCACCTCGATAGCGCCACGATTAGTCGTCTGTATTCCGGCGGCCTGCAGATTTAGGCTTTCCGTATTCGGTTTACGGCCGGTAGCCAAAAGCACCGCCTCGGCTTCCAGTCGCAAGGTATCTCCCGAGATAGCGTTACGGCAGATCACCGCAGCCCGTTCAACATCCTGCTCAATCGTCTGCACAACCGTGTTCAAATGAATGGTGATCCCTTTTTTCTCTAGCGTGGACTTCACCAAATCGGCGATGTCCCGGTCCTCACGAGGGATGAACACCTCCCCTGCCTCCAAGATCGTTACCTTCGACCCAAAACCGGCGAACATGGAAGCGAATTCCAGCCCGATATATCCGCCTCCGACAATAACCAGATGCCGTGGCAGTTTCTCCAGTTCCATAATGGAAGTACTTGTATATACGTAAGGATTATCCTCGATACCGCTTATCGTAGGAATAATCGTCGTGGCTCCGGTATTGATGAATATCTTCTCGCCTTCCAGCAAGAAAGAGTCCGTATCCGTTTTCACGACAATCTCATAAGGGGAACGAAAAGAAGCCTCTCCGGTATAGACCGTTACGGTCTCCCGATCATCCAGATTCTTGAAATTCTTCTCACGAAGCAAAGAGGTCAGTTTCTCCTTGGCGAGGATAGCTTGTTTAAACTCCTCCGCATATTGCTCGAAGGTAGAAGGTCTGCGATACCCTGTCACTTGAGCGTAATGTACAAGCGCTTTCGTCGGTATACAGCCGATATTGATACAAGTACCTCCGTACATACCCGTCGAACGCTCCACCACAGCTACATTCCATCCATGGTTGGCCAAATCCGCCGCCAAGGTTTTTCCACCTTTCCCAAAACCAATAATAATCGCATCGTACTTTTTCATCCCTGATTTATCTTCTTTTCGTTAGACATTAAAATAACATTCGTTTTAACCTAATTGTTGCGAATTTCATATTGCAAAAATAGCTCCAGCCCCTATTTTACAAAATGGCTGTTCAACCTATAAGTTTAGCCATTTTCCCGAAACAAGAAAATAACGAACAAATACCCCCTATTTTTTGTTCTTTACCTATAATATTTATACCCTATGATCACAACACTTATAATACTGGCCCTATCAGCCGTTTTCTTTGTTAATGGAAATTACGTTCCGATCTTGTCGCTCTATGCGCCCTCGTCTTATTAATCGTATTCAACATACTTACACCCGAAGAAGCGCTTTCCGGCTTCTCCAATCCTATCGTCATCATGATGGTCGGGTTGTTTGTCGTAGGAGGAGCTATCTTTAAAACGGGATTGGCCAAGATGATCAGCAGCAAGATACTCCGTCTAGCGGGAAAAAGCGAATTGAAATTATTCATATTGATCATGGTGGTCACCGCTTTTATCGGGGCGTTCGTCAGTAATACGGGTACCGTGGCCTCATGCTTCCGATCGTAGTGAGCATGGCGGCAAGCGCCAATATCAGTCCCGGGAGGTTCTTGATGCCCTTGGCTTTCGCTAGTAGCATGGGCGGAATGGCCACGCTGATCGGTACGCCTCCGAACCTCGTGGTAGATGAGGTGCTATCCAACGCCGGATTCACGGATCTATCGTTTTTCTCGTTTACGCCTATCGGGGTTATTTGTATGCTTATCGGCTTGGTCGTCTTGATTCCCCTAAGCAAATTCTTCTTGGTAAAAAAGGAGGATGGCAAAGACACGAAGATACAACCGGGCGTTCCCCAAAAGAGTTAGCCAAGAAATACCAATTATCGGATAATCTATATCGGATACAGATCAGGCCCGGTTCCCGGATCGGAGGGAAAAAATTGCAAGAATTAAATATTACGCAGGCTTATAATCTCTCCATTCTGGAAATACGCCGGCAGTCGTCCTCCCAAGGACGTTTCCTTAAAACCGTAGACCAGTCCTTAGCCGGCCCACATACGGAATTACAGGAGAACGATATCCTCTATGTGTTCGGCCCGTTCGAGAAAGTAAACCAATTCGCCAAAGAACAGAATCTGGAGCTTACGGATACCCACGTATCCGAATATGTTGAAGGGGCGGAGGTTGAAAAGCTGAGCGTTCGGGAGATCGGTATCGCCGAGGTCTTATTAATGCCCGACTCGAAATTGATAAATAAGGCGGTAAAGGACTCTGGTTTCAGGGATAAATATTCCGTGAATATCTTAGGCATCCAACGGAAAGGGGAATATATACTGAATGATATAAAAGATATAAAGATGCATGCCGGCGATATCCTTCTAATACAAGGCACATGGGACAGTATCGCTCGCATGAGCCAGAAGCAATCGCAATGGGTGGTATTGGGCCAGCCCTTGGAAGAGGCCTCTAAAGTCACTCTGGATTATAAAGCCCCTGTCGCCGCCTTGATCATGGTCTTAATGATTGCCGCCATGGTATTCGACTTCATCCCGATTCCTCCGGTAGCGGCGGTAATCATAGCGGGAATATTGATGGTATTAACCGGATGTTTCCGTAACGTGGAAGAGGCTTATAAAACGATTAATTGGGAAAGCGTAGTCTTGATCGCCGCCATGTTACCCATGTCGCTAGCCTTAGAGAAGACAGGCGCCTCCAATCTTATCTCGGAGAAATTGGTGAGCGGACTAGGCGATTACGGACCGCTCGTCTTGATGGCCGGTATTTATTTCACCACCTCGCTACTGACCATGTTTATCAGCAACACCGCCACGGCGGTACTGGTAGCCCCTATTGCCCTTCAATCCGCCATAGCCATCAACGTTAGCCCTTATCCGTTCCTGCTGGCGGTGACGGTAGGTGCCAGCATGTGCTTCGCCTCCCCCTTCTCTACGCCACCCAACGCACTCGTTATGTCCGCCGGAAAATATACATTTATGGACTATGTAAAGGTGGGATTGCCTTTACAAATCGTGATGGGAATCGTTATGGTATTTATATTACCTTTATTATTCCCATTCTAAACATTCGCACATGCATTTTAGTTTTATATTTGCAGTTGTAAAACAGTACAAGAAAATTTATGGATATACCGTTTAAACCGATTAGGTTAGAAGACAAAGAGATCATAACCTCATTTACATTTCCCAGCGATTATCGCAATTGTGATTTCTCATTCGCGAACATGTGCAGTTGGCGTTTCTTATATGACAGCGAATTCGCTATCGTGGATGGCTATTTATTAATCCGTTTCATGATCGAGGACAAGAGCCGTTTCGCCTATATGATGCCTGTCGGGGATGGAGATTTAGCGGGTGCCGTTCGTTTGCTAGAAGAGGATTCCTTAAAATATGGACATCCGCTCTGTATGCTGGGTATCACCCCCGACGCCAAGGAGCAACTGGAAGGCGCACTTCCCGGAAGCTTTTTCTATATCCCGGAGCGGGATTATTTCGACTATATTTATTTACGGGAGGATTTAGCTACCTTACGGGGTAAGAAATATCAATCCAAGCGTAATCATATCAATAATTTCAAGAAACGTTATTCGTACGAGTATGTCCCTATCACGCCGGATATCGTACCGCAATGCCTGAAACTGGAATGTAAATGGTATAAGGCAAATAATGGAAATAATGACGAGGAAGAGCTTAATGACGAACGTCGCTCCCTTACCTATGCCTTGCATCATTTTGACAGCCTAGGCCTGATCGGTGGCGCTCTCCGGGTGGATAACGAGATTATCGCTTTCTCTTTCGGGGCCCTATCAACCATAATACATTCGGGGTTCACGTGGAGAAAGCGGACGTGAATTTCGACGGCGCCTATACGGTGATTAACCAAGAGTTCGCTTCTCACCTTCCGGAACAGTATACTTACGTGAACCGGGAGGAGGATCTCGGCATACCGGGGTTGCGCCAAGCGAAGCTTTCTTATCAGCCTACCATACTATTAGAGAAGAGTGCCGCAATAAAAAAGCAACTTACGCAAACTAAATAAATTATGGACAAGAAACAACAAATCGTAAACTTATGGCGTACCTGCTTCGGGGATTCCGAGGCATTTATCAGCCTTTATTTTGATCGTGTTTACAAGGACGAGAACGCAATGACCATCGAGAAGGACGGTAAAATAGTATCTGCCTTGCAGATAGTTCCTTATACGATGACTTATTTGGGTACGAGATCTCGGTGGCCTATATCTCCGGGGTGTGCACGGCTCCGGAAGAAAGGGGTCAGGGGCTTATGCGGCAACTCTTGCAAGAGACATTCGAGGAAATGGAACGGCGTGAGGTCGCTATCTCCGCCTTGATCCCTGCCGATCCTTGGCTATTCGACTATTACCGGGAACAGGGTTATACCGAGCATTCGATTATTCCGTGGAGACGTATATCCGCCCGAATACGCCGGTTCAACTCCCGAAGATAACGGTTATCCAACCGGAGGTACCGACAACCGACGAATTGTTCGCTTATTTCAACCGCAAATTACGTGAACGCCCTTCCTGTATCTTGCACTCGCAGGATGATTTCATCACAATACTCCGGGATCTGCAATTAGATAACGGAGGAATGTACACGGCCTTGGACGAGAACGAGAAGGTGGTTGGCATGGCTTTCGCACTGCCTCTTGAGGCGGGTACAGCACCGTCCGACAAAAAGCTTTTTATCAAGGAACTTCTTTACGACTCGGAAGAGATCAAGGAATTAATATTGCAAGAGCTTACCCTGCAAAATAACATATCACAAGCGACGGTCAATACCCCTCCCACCCTCCGGGTACCTTACCTATGGGTATGGCCCGCATCATCGACACGAAACGCATGATCCACCTCTGGCTATCCAAACAACACGAAAGCCCCGTCTCCAAAAAAGACTTGGAACAAATGGATAACCAAACGCTCACACGACAGCTGATGGATTATCAGGGGAGGATGGCTTATATGAGTTTGATGCTGGATTAATAGAAATGAAAAACGATTGCTAAGGATAAAGTTCCCGCAATCCGTTTTTATTCTTAAATCTATTTACTGTTTACGACAAATAAAATTATCATTTAGATGCTATGATCACTTATCTTTAGCAGAATCTCCTTGGTAAAGAAGATCATTGACACCTAAAGTATACCAATCCAAAACATCTTTTCCTCCAGACTTGGCCCAATTCATAAATTGAGGATATGCATCCATAATAGAAATACCTTCTCTAGGATATGAATCAAAAGATGATTTAGGGATCATCAATCCCCACATCATATTATTAAATTCCTCTGTTGAATTATCAATATTCTCATTATACTTATATCGATAATATTCATCACTTGTTAAGGCCGTGGCTGCTTGTTCCGTCCCTAAAAAACCAGCTATATGGACCTCGTTCTTTTTATTCTTATTAGGATCACCCCAAACAATAAAAACGTTTAAGTTGTTAGCATTCACAACTCCGCTCATGCCATTCACATCTACTTCTATCAAGCTTTCACGTGCTTCACAAGTCTTATTATATGTATTTATTATTTGACCTAAATCGCTATTCATGAACTCATGCGCCTCTTTTCCTTCTAATAAATTAATAACCTTGTCTGTTCCTTGGATCTTCGCAAAAGCATATAAAGATTTCGTTGCACCTACAGCCCTAACACTTGTTGATAAATATACAGTTTTTGCATTAATACCTTCACTGCTAGCCTCTGTCGTATTTATGATGCTGACAATCATAACCAAGTCATTCATATCATAGTCACCAAAATTAGGCCAATTGTCTTCAAATAAATAGACATAAGCTTCTGTCTTATCATATTCAGGTTTATACTCAGGCGTCTCGGATTCGTCTGTAAAAGGCTCATCTTTACTGTAATTGATATCACCAAAACAATCACCGGATATATTTACAGGGCATTTATTGCCAACCACTCTTAACGCACCATTCTTATTAGCTGAATAATTTACTTCACTTTGCGCATAAGTATATAAATCACTCCAGAAAAAGCCTGTTATCTGAACAGATGTATAATCCAATACACCATTCACTTTAAACAATTTGGCACTATTCCCATCTCCATATTGATTGGCATCCGCATCCTCTACAACTAAGGATACAGGACCTGTTTGAGCTGGATTCAACGCATCTGTCTCAAACAAGGAATGTTCCGCCATCGATATTTTCGTATCATAACCATATATAAAATTCCCGGAAATTACAGAAGAACCCCGATTTAAATATAATCCGGAAGCAGATCCATCAAAAGAGAAAGTACCAACCTTTACCAAACAATGATTATGAAGTTCACCTCCATTCAAATGCATTGAGTTTACAGTAATTTTCGAATTCGTATGATTATAAATTGAACTATGTGGCGAAGGTAGAGTTTCTATTCTATTAATATCTACTTTACCCATATTAACCAATTGAGAATTTCCATCAATTTTCAGAACAGCCTTAGAGCCAATTATCTGACCTCCATGAAAAACTACAATTTGACTGTTTTTTGTCAATGGTGAGGCTGAAGAAGCTAAATCCAAGGTAGCGCCGCTAAAAATATAAAGAGTGTAGTTCTCGTTATCAGGGAAAACGACATTGTTGACCTTTCCGCTCGTAATTTTATAACTCTTATTTTTATCAAGAGTCATACCACTCCGTAGCTCTATTACATCTTTCATCTCAGCTTTTTTATCCAACTTCTCAATTTCCTTCTCCGAAAGCGGGGTGAGCCAACGTGTTATTTCTTGATCACTAACCCCACTGTCACTACGCAAAAAAGATTTTGTAATAACTGGATCCGTATAATCCAATAATAAATCGCCTTCTTTCACCTCTAAGCTTACAACAGTACTATACCCTTGTGCATCCGTTTTCTTAATATAAATATATTCTTGAGTCTTAGGTAAAGCCAAATCAACAATAAATGGATTCCTTGAGTTTGTTTTACCTCCAACATAGAAAACAGAATTAGGATCAGTGATAGGGTCCGAACCAAATACTTCTATCGTATAATAACGTTTCCCCTCATATTCATCCAAGACTTTAACAGTCAATTTATGGCTAGCCTTTGTTGAATAATCAAAATCATTCGGAATACCATTTGTACTCTCGTCCGGTCCCGGCTTTGGATCGGGATCCGGCTTCGGCTCGTACACGTCCGCTGTACATGCGGTCATCAGCACCGCAAACAGGAACAGTGCCATGAACTTTACTTTCGTAAAAATACATCTCTTCATATGCTTAAACATTAAATATTACCCTATAACACCGTTTGAAAAAAGAAGTTGTATATTTTAATCAACTTATTGAACATTGTTGACAACAAAGGTAGGTTTTATTATGATGCGAAGTTCTTAAACACACAAATATTATTACATCAATTAACCATAATTAATAATAATCTAAAGAAAATATCCTTGATAAATAGGACATATTTATTTTACATCATGTTAAAAAAGAATAACAAAAGACTATTCATCCTACTCCAACCATTCAATCAGCTTATCAGCCAAAGCTCCTGTTCCCGGCAAGGGCAGTTGGTGTCGATGTGGAGAAGGCCCCTAGCGATTTTCTCTTGGCAATAACATACCATCTGGCAATTTGACAAAATGAAAACCAAAGTCTCGGAGAATCGATTTTTTCGGGCAAAGGTACGGCTCGTTTCCAAATACGAGAAGAAAAAGCAGCATTTGTCTCGTTGACAGATGAATACAGAAAAACAGCCTCTCGCTCCAGCGAAATTAATTCATCGTATCTCATATTTTGAGGCAAGAAAAGGGAAAAAGCGATGTTACAATAGGGGTATAACACGGAAAGAATGCCCATTCATGAGTACTCATAACCCTATGCGTGACCGCTCATAATGCCTAACGCGAGTATCGGCATTGGACAATACGACCTATCGCAACAGGTTTCGCCACCTATCGTGTACAAAATCGGTCCCTTTTTCAAGAAAAAGTGTGTTTATTGCCATGCCTATCTCATTATCTTGTCACTTTCGCACGAAGGGTATGTCAACATATTCGTATAATATGAAGCAAATAGTCAGAATAAGCTTCTATTTCGCAACAGACCCATCATACAAGCCAGAGGCTCCCAATA
>ENA-OQCK01000308-OQCK01000308.1-human-gut-metagenome-genome-assembly--contig:-NODE-308-length-28775-cov-7.208461_pt1 | contig 28775 bp, 30 predicted proteins | sample MGYA00242498_ERZ504578 | MGnify/ENA primary metagenome ERZ504578 (study PRJEB26092, sample SAMD00036229) | human gut metagenome | host: Homo sapiens | study: EMG produced TPA metagenomics assembly of...
CTTGTTGCGAAAAGGATGTTTTTCATAATTTAAATAATTAAATTATTGGATTGATATTAAATTATTGGTGGTAAAATGATTTACCGGTAAAATAGGTGATTTAAAGGTCTAATACTTTTTATTTCATAGGCAACATCTAATTTGTTATTAGTACTATCGGAACTATGAGGTTTATAGATGTATTTATGGGTTTATAGCCATATGAAAAAGATATTTATTGTAAAAACAATATCATTTATCAAACATTAAATATCATTTTTTTAATATACGAATCCTGATATTTTTAGAATTTTGCAAAGAGAGAATATAAAAGAGACATAGTTCCGATAGAACTATGATATTTATAGAGTGAGCATGTTAAAGGTTATTCGCAAGGGTAGTTATATATGGACGGTTCCAAGGAATCTTATCTGTTAGAGGTGTTAAGATGATCTCTTAAGCAATCTTTATGACAGGAATATTTAATAAAAATCCCGTTTTTTCCAGTTTGCTAGCAAGATGACCTATTCCGATAGCGCAATGATGTGACGGACCTGCTTTGCTCCAGTTTTCCATAAAGCTTTTTACCCCACAAGAAAAACGATACCGGCTATTTGTATTACCTATCTCCAGAACAGGGCCCGGAATGGACTCTCCTTCGGCTACCAATAAAAATATTCCCTCCTTTCCTTCACAAACAGACAATAGGGTGACAGGCCCATTTTTGACGGTCATTTGAATGGATAATCCTTTGCCCGGTTTACCATGATAAACAGGAAGAGGCACGAGTTTTACTTTACCATCGGACATGGCGAAGTGGGCAGGGCCATCATGACCAAGTAATATGACATCGTCTTTAAAGTCCATGGCATAAAACTCGGAAAAAGATCCGCCGGCTTTTAGCAGGGAGAGTATTTTCATGGCTTGAGCATTTTTAACCTCGCATTCGCCGGCTATAGGTATGTTTTCGCCGGTCAATAAGGTGTTACCTGCTATAACGGAGGTTACGATATCCTCATAATCATTGCCGGGATAACCTTCGTAATAGTAAGCCATTGAGCCTAGCTGATGGCTTTTGATTAATTTGTCTAATGCGACGGATGTGCGAGCAGCACGTATTAGCTCCGTTTCTTCACATTCAGCGACTACCTCGAACTTACGTTGGAATTCCATTATTTTTTCTTTGATCTCCTGGTCTGATACCGCATCTCTGTAAGCTTTTAGCTCGCACATTTCCAGTAGTTCGATATGTGTGCCGAAAGAAGAGGATTGCTGGGATATATCTGAGTAAACATCCAACATCCCACAATAATAATGGCCTAATATACCCATACGATGCTCTCTCATACCTGCCATAACCACGGTTGCGTCGAGCCAGTCGTTTAACTCGGCCCAAGTCGCGTTGTCTTCCAAATGCCCCGTCACGATCTTAAAAGGTAGCCCAGAACGGATAAGTATATTTGCGAATTCAGGGACGGAGCATGCTTGGCAATTCGCTAACCATTCGCCTGTCATGAGACCTCGGTCTCCTAGACTATTAATATATGTATAGTCTATGTGAGAAGAGGGCTGTATGTTTAATAGTATTATGGGAACTTTTAGGCGTTGTGCCAACGGTAATATCGTAGATGATAGCGCATATGTCGAGATATAAACAAAAAGTACTTCTATATTTTCATGCGATAAGACATCTGCGATGTTTTTGGCTTCCTCCGGACGATCTAAGATCCCAGCGTTGATTATACTTATATCCGGACGTGTTAAAGAGTCTGCTATCTTTTTCTGATATTTGCAAAGTTTTTCATAGAGTCCTTCAAATTGGGACCAATAGGTATTTAATCCCATCCCAACCAATCCTACATTTATTTTTTGTTTTCCATGTTTATAGATTGAATTTTAGTTTCATATTATCTTCTTTGACCAACAACAAAGATATAGGGTTGCTTTTGGTCTTGTTTTATCTATTTGATTTTATATTTTAGAAAAGTGATAGTTTAGGGAAGGTGAACTTCCCTTGTCGTAGAAGATATACTTTAAGCCCCTTAGGATATATACTGCATCGGGCAAGTAATTAGTACTTCATATCTTCTGCCATGTGTGTGAAAAATATATTATCTTTGGTCAACTATTTAGTAATATTACAAGGAGGAGATCTTTTTATGAGTACACAAAATAATAACATTCGTTATCTGAATGTTAGTCCGATGGATGAGCTATGGGGATGATGGTTACAACAGTCGGTTATCAATCCATACCTCCGCATAGTATTTACCCCGCTAGGCAACAACATCCTCAGACTTATTCTTTCAACCCGGAAAAAGGACGTATTTTAACGGAGTACCAATTGGTGTACATTTCTGAAGGTTGTGGGTTCTTTGAATCCCAGTCTTTTAAACGAAAAAGGATTAAAGCAGGGACGATGATCCTATTGTTTCCGGGAGAGTGGCATACCTATCTCCAGCGGAAAATGGTTGGTACGAGTATTGGGTGGGTTTTAGGGGTAATTTAATAGAGGGTTGGATTTCTAATAAATTTTTCTCAAAAGAGAACCCTGTTTATGAGATAGGGGTGAATGTTACGATTATAGGTTTGTATGAAGAAATAGTTTCTCATGCCATAAAGGAGCGAAACGGTTATCAGCAACTTATTTCTAGTATCGTGTTTTATCTGATGGGGGAGATATATTATAAAGAGAAGAATCGTTTTTTAGGGCAGTCGGATGCGGTGGAGAAGATCAATGAGGCGCGAGCTATCATGAAGAGGAATATTGATAATCCTATGCCGCTGGAATCGATCGCTCAGAGTTTGAATGTGAGTTATTCTTGGTTTCGAAGTACCTTTAAATCTTATACTGGTGTATCTCCCGCTCAATATCAATTGCATTTACGTTATCTTCGGGCAAAAGAGCTATTAAGTACTTCTCAATTAAGTATTTCAGAGATAGCATATGCGCTTAATTTCGAGACCGTATCGCAGTTTTCTACTTTTTTCACGAAGAAGGAGGCTTATCTCCCTCGAAATTTAGGAGACAGAGCCAACAATAGAACGGTTTTTGTTTGCCTCTTTCGGTGGAAAGATGTTATTTTGCATCCCGAATTAAAAGAATAGGCGTTATGTTGAAATTCTTCAAGACATGGACACTCCCTATCTCCATGTTAGCGGGTGCGATAGGGTATTTTGTTTTCGCCAATGTTACTTTTCTAGAGCCTACAAAGCCGTTCATGTACACTTTAATAGCGTATCTGACGCCCTTTTTGATTTTTGCGCAGTTGCTCTTAACCTTCTGTAAGATCTCTGTCCGGGAATTGATGCCCAGCCCTTGGCATGGTTGGCTATTGCTTATCCAAGCGGTTTCCAGTTTGGTGCTTGCCGCCTTATTACTCTGGCTGCCAATGAGAGAGGAATACCGGGATGTGTTCGAGGGAGCGATGGTCTGCCTGATTTGCCCAACCGCTACGGCGGCCGCCGTGATTACGGGTAAATTAGGGGGAAGCGCCTCTAGTCTGACTACTTATACCTTATTATCGAATCTATTGGCAGCGATTGTCGTGCCGTTGGTCTTCCCGTTAGTGGAGCCGCATGCCGAGATTACTTTCTTCGCCGCATTCTTGAAGATCTTGGGAAAAGTCTTCCCATTGCTGTTATTCCCGTTTTTCCTAGCTTTGTTGTTGCGTAGATTCATACCACCTATCCATCGCTTCCTTGCGGGGCTTCGGGATATGGCCTTTTACCTCTGGGCTGTCGCTCTAGCTATCGTGACCGGGCAGACCGTGAAATCCTTGGTCAATAGCGAGGCGGAGATTTATGTAGAAATCCTGATCGCTTTAGGCGGCTTGATAACCTGTATCGCGCAGTTTTATTGGGGAAAGCGCATCGGCACGAAATACAATGACCGTATTAGCGCCGGACAAGCCTTGGGGCAAAAAAATACCGTGTTAGCGATCTGGATGTCTTACACCTATTTGAACCCCTTGTCTTCTGTTGGCCCGGGGAGCTATGTCCTGTGGCAAAATATTTTCAATAGCTATCAGCTTTGGAAAAATAGCTGATATATAATAATTTGACTTTAATTTATCTTGTTTCCTTTGTTTTACTTGTTTTCCTGTACTTGTCTATAAATTCCTTTATTTTGTTACCAGTTTGTTACTCAAATGCTATTGGGTAACAAAAAAATATCTATATAAAGAGGCAAGAGAGTGTTTAACTTTTGCTTGTTAGACACTCTCTTAGATGGTTAATTAAAAATTGTATTAAGTTAGTTCCCTTTTGAATAGAATGTTGCCTAATGGTTTTATTCACAGTGATTTATTGTATTGAATGGGTTTTCACGATAACTTTTAGGAAACCAACTTCTTGTATTATTGGCTATTCTTACCAACATAAGCATTACCGGAACTTCAACCAATACGCCCACTACGGTAGCCAGCGCAGCACCGGACTGTAAGCCGAAAAGAGAAATAGCCACTGCCACCGCTAATTCAAAGAAATTGCTTGCTCCAATCATTCCGGCAGGTGCGGCAATATTGTGGGGTAATTTCCACCACTTCGCCCAACCGTAGGCTACGAAGAATACCAGCACTGTTTGCAGCACAAGCGGAACGGCAATCAGGACGATATGCAGCGGATTGTTCAGTATCGTTTCCCCCTGAAACGAAAACAGGATGATAAGCGTTAATAGCAATCCGCCAACTGTATAGTTATCGAACTTGCGGACAAAGACGGTATTGAAATAGTCTATTCCTTTGCGCCGGATAACTGTTATACGGGTCACTATTCCGGCAGAAAGCGGAATGACAACAAACAGTACAACCGAGAGTATCAACGTGTCCCACGGGATAGAAACGCCACCTACACCCAACAAAAATGCCACGATAGGAGCGAAAGCAATCAATATGATTAAATCGTTGACTGCGACTTGTACCAATGTGTAAGCTGCATCACCTTTGGTTAAATGACTCCATACAAACACCATCGCCGTGCAGGGTGCAGCACCTAATAAGACCGCCCCGGCTAAATATTCTTCGGCTAATCCGACAGGAATTAATGACTTGAAAATAACGTAGAAGAATAGATAAGCTATTCCAAACATGGTGAAAGGCTTTATCACCCAATTCGTCACACAAGTAATAACAATCCCTTTCGGACGTTTGCCAACATTCTTGACACTCTGAAAATCTACTTTCAACATCATGGGATATATCATTAACCAAATCAGGATAGCCACAGGTATAGCCACGTTGGCATATTCAAATTTGCTCAATGTTTGCGGTATTGCCGGAAGCCATTGCCCGATGGCTATCCCAATGACGATGCACAAGGCTACCCAAACGGTCAGGTATCTTTCAAAAAATCCAAATCCTTGTTTCTTTTCCATAACGACTGCCCTTTATTTTAATTGCGGTTTTAACTCTTGCAGGTAAAAATCGTAGAAACGCATTTTTATTTCATCACGCACCCGAAGAAATTCACTGTTAATAAACTCCGGTGTCCCGGTCGCTTCCGATGGGTCGTCAAATCCAATGTGCAATCTGTTCGTAACCTTGCCTGTAAACATGGGGCAGCTTTCATTTGCGCCACCACATACCGTTATCACATAGTCCCATTCGTGCCCTAAATACAGGCTTACGTTTTTGGGGATATGTTGGTAAGGTCTATTCCTGTTTCAGACATAACTTTTACTGCCATCGGATTAACCTTTTCAGCAGGTTTTGTTCCTGCTGAAAAGACATCCATGTTTTTATCGAATGACTGCAAGAAACCGTGTGCCATTTGGCTACGGCAACTGTTGCCAGTGCAAAGGATTAAAATCTTCATATTCTTATAAGTTTTTCCATTCAATCAGGGCAGCATTACCCTTTGACAATTCTTCTACTTTCTTAATCCAAGTCAATTCACTTTGCGCTTTTGCTTGCAGAAATGAATTTTCTGTATTCGTCAATGACAAACAGGCGTTTACCACCCACCATTTGTTATTAATCCCGGCACGCTGCAAATCCGTTTGTAGGCGTTCCGCTTCAAATACAGGTGTGGTTTCGGGTAAAGTGACAATTACCACTTCCGTTTCCTTTGGATTGCGCAAACGAGGTAATAAATTGGCTACTGCCCCGGTTACTTCTCCTTGTGTACGTTCCACTTCTTTGTGATAGCTTTGGGTTGCATCCAAAAGCAACAAAGTGTGTCCGGTTGGTGCGGTATCAATCACTACAATTTCATTTTCCGCTTTATCCACAATTTCGGCAAAAGCCTTGAATACGGCGATTTCTTGCGTACATGGTGAACGTAAATCTTCCTCTATATATTCCATATCTTCGGCAGTCATGGTTTCGGCTGCTTTGCTACGAACTTCGTTCTTGTATTTTTCTAATACTTCCGCTTCGTCTATATGGTTTACTGTGATACCCGATTGAATGGCAAAATCATAGTTCAGGTGATTTGCCGGGTCAGTAGTGGTAAGATGAACCTTTGCGCCGAGCTTTGTTAATCTTAGGGCTATTTCAGTGGCTAAAGTTGTTTTCCCTACACCACCTTTTCCCATTGTAAACACTACACGCTTGCCGGAGGTATAGAGGTCATTTACCAATTCATCTATACTTTTAGCATCGGTGATGGTTGATAACAGGATTATCCGTAAGGCTGTCACTATACAGCATACGGCGGATATTAGCAATATTCGATAAGTTGTAAGAACGTAAAGGAACGCTATACATGGGATATTCAGATATTGCAACAGGCATACTTTGTAACGCCTTTTGCTGCCTGTCATGCAGTTGTTGTGATACATTGTCCGCTTCATCTAATTGTTGCAAAATGCCATTTATCACCAATAGCTGATTTTTAATTCCCAACAACTGTAATTCATGCGAAGAACGGGCAGCTTCTTTCAATGGGGCTATTTCAGGACGACTAACTAACACTAACCGTGTTGCGTTTGTATCGGACAATGTTTCAACCGCTTGTTTGTAGATACCCTTTCGTTCTTCCAAGCCTGATAATTGTCCTAAACAAGATGCGCCATGTGTACTTTCGCTAATAAATGTACTCCATGCCGATGGAAGTTGCAACATTCGCAATGTGTGTCCGGTAGGTGCTGTATCGAAAATAATGTGGTCGTATTCCTTTGCTTTATCAGCATCGGTGATAAAGTCTGAAAACTCATTAAAGGCAGCGATTTCTACCGTACAAGAGCCTGAAAGTTGTTCTTCCATATTCTGAATAACGCTTTCAGGTAATTGCCCCCTGAAAGGTGCAATCACACTTTCCCTGTACTCTGCTGCTGCTTGTTCAGGGTCAAGGTTTACGACCGTCAGCCCCGGTACTTCTGAAATAGCTGTACCATGTCCGTTTAAGGTCTGATTGAAAACATCTTGCAGATTAGAAGCCGGGTCTGTACTGATAAGAAGAATTTTCTCCCCTTTATCAGCTAATCCCACTGCCGTAGCGCAAGCGATAGATGTTTTTCCTACTCCACCTTTTCCGGTGAAAAATAAGTATTTAGTTAGTTCTATATCGGATAAATTAAATGCTTTCATTATTCTGTATATTAATTTGTTCAACGATTATTTAATGGGCATCAAGTCTAAATTAATCCCCGTCCATTCACTCATTTGTTTGGTTGTGGGATAATCTTTAGAGACTGCAATTTCACCATCCACCAAAGTAATAGGCAGTGCTTCTGCACCATTCTTTTGAAGATATTGGTTTACAGTCTTGTTACTTACATAAACTTGCGGTTCGTCCCGCAAATTATGACGGGTAACAACAACACCCTGTCTTTTCAATGTTTCGATAACAACAGCTATCCTCATTAATTCAGGATTAATATTTGTTCCACACAAACCCGTAGCAGCACATTGCAGGGTCAAAAATTTCTATCGTTTTCATACTGTCTTTTATTTTAATTAATACATTGTTTATAGATAAAGAATGACCGCATAATAAATTCCTATCGCAATAAAGAGGATAGCAACAATTTTGCGAAACCATTTTTCAAAGATTTGTACTCTGTTATAAAACTTGCCTAATCCGGCAACACTATACGCCAATATCCAAGCAACGAGGATTACAGGTAGCCCCGTAGCAATAGCATAAATTACAGGTAAAAGATACCCGCCTGTTTCTGCTGCTGACAAAGGCATAAGCATACCGAAATAGAAAACCCCACTTGTAGGACAAAAGGCGAGAGCGAACAAAACTCCTAATAACATAGCTCCCCAACTGCCTTTTGTTTTCTTTTTAGACCCTCTCCGCCAATATTGATTTTGGGTATATTCAGCTTTATAATATCAAGCATGAATATTCCGATAATAATTAGAACCGGAGTAATCAACATTTCGCCGTATTTACTGACTGCCTTTTGAACCATGAACATACTTGCACCCTCACGAAGAATAGGAATAAGAACGAAACCAAGTGCTGTATAAGTTACTATTCTGCCGAATGTATAAAGCAATCCATTTATGAATATACGGTGATGGTTTTCTATATCCTTACTGATAAATCCTATTGCCGTTATATTGGTAGCCAAAGGACACGGGCTAATTGCCGTTAAAATACCTAAGATAAAGGCTGTAATAGCAGGAATGGAACTATTGTCTAATAGTGATTGAAGAAAGTCCATCTTACAATGTTTTTAGTAATTCGTCAATCTTGTTTTTTATTCCCTCTTTAAATTTATCCGGTTCATTTCTTGCATTGGAGAAACTAAACTCCGTCATGTTATTTACATTCTCTTTACCGTCTTTCCAACCATTCACAAATAAAGACGACCATGTAACTTCGTATTTATCTGCAACTTGTTCATTTTCCTTTTTGGATATATCTATCACTTTAAAGATGATTTTGCCGTCCGCCTGTTCTTTTGAATAAAGGCTATCTAAAAGAGCTACCGTATTGGCTTCTATTGCCCGGCAGGTTATGCAACGTTGCGCACCGTGAAAATATAGAACTTCAACACGGTTAGTTTGATTTTCTTTTGTTATACTGGTTTCTGTTTTATTCTTTGAACCATTACCACAGGAAATTAAAACGATTGTTGCAATTAGTAGATAAAATAACTTCTTCATAGTAGATAATTTATTTAGTTATCAATTCTTTCACTTCTGATAAGGATAATCTTTTTCCGGCAACTATGACTTTACCATCAATAACCAAAGCCGGGAGACTTAAAATATTATACTCCATGATTTTTAATAAATCTTCTTCCTTGATTAGAGTTGCATCGCAGCCCAGTTCAGAAATAGCTTGTTTTGTGGTTTCGTACAATGCTTTACAGCTTGAACACCCAGTTCCTAATACTTTGATTTCCATTTTCTATTCAATTATAAAGTTAATATATTAATCGTAATTCGTAGAACTACGAACATATTTCTCAAAAAAAGGTGCTGTTATCCACAGCACGATGTACCTGTACATTTACAATCGCCCAAAAATGCAGCAAATAATTTACGGGCAAGTTCCCAATTCTCTCGGTTGATACAATACCGAACTTTCGGTGTTTCTATTTCCCCCTGAATTAACCCTGCATCTTTCAGTTCTTTTAAATGCTGCGAAACGGTTGCTTTAGCAATGGGTAGTACTTCGTGAATATCTCCGAAGAAACAACTTTCTTGTTTAGCTAAGAAACTAAGAATTGCCATCCGCGCCGGGTGACCCATAGCTTTAGCAAAACGAGCCATCTGTTCCTGTTCCTCTGTGTACTGCTTAGTTTTCACTTTTATATCTCCTTTCTTGTTTGTTGTTCGCAAAACTACGAACTATATTTTACATGGCAAAATAAATTAAGTTTTTTTTCGGTTAGCTGGAAATCGAGTTTAAGTTTATCTCTTTGTTTATATATCCAAAACGGACTAAACTCATTTGCATCGACAGCAAGATAAGTGCTGGCGAAAAGAAAAAGATTGTTTCTTCTATGGAACACATGCATTGCCAATTTCTATATGTGTCCCTGTAATTCGTTCTAATTCACGTTTGTATCTTGTAATCCGTTTTTCGAGTAATACTTTCTCGTCTATACCTACTCTTTCCGGATTATAAGTTGTTTGGTTTGCAACCATGGCAAAGAATATCTCGGCTACCTTGTGGGCAGTGGCAATGACTGCGGCTTTACCTCCGGCCCGTGAACGTATTCTGCGGTAGAAGTTCCCCAATTGGTTCTTCGCATTAGCGAGCGAAGAAGCGATACTTCTAAAAATCAACCCGACATTGTTCCGACGGTGTGGCACGTGGCTTGATATTCTTTTTCCTCCTGATATCTTGGTGTTCGGTGAGATGTTGCACCAACAGCAGAACTGTTTGGAAGACGGGAACTTCCGGGTAAAGTCGTGCCCCAGTTCACTCATCAGTCAAGTGCGGTCAGGTGGCTTATGCCCGGTATCTCAAAAACGTTCACTCCCACATTTCGTATGCTTTCCTTTCCACGTCGAAGCCCACGGTATGCCTGGTCTTTTTATAATCGCGGCGTTTTTTTTGCCGGGCTATATGAAGTATCTTCCACTTTGGCAACCTCCGCACGGTAGTTTTCCATGAGTTTCTCCAGTTCTGCATCGCACTCGCCAAGTTGGGTACAATAATGTTTGAAAGTATCATAGTTTTGCCTGAGGACAAACATGAGGTCTTCTTCCCAGTTGCCCTCAAGTGCCTTGGCTATTTCCTCTTTCGGAGTCTTGCACTGGATGTCAGCCAGGTCCGCAAGTCTCTTGGGGTCACGTTCACCTGCAAGAATGGCCTCGATGATACGTATGCCGGATTTTCCCGTAATGTCAGACAGGACAAGCGTAAGTTTTATGTTCATCTGCTGCATGGCTTTCTGCATACGCAGGACTATGCTTGAGGCCTCACGCGAGAGGGTGTCACGGTGACGGGTGAGTGTCCTCATCCGTTTGGCGTCGTTGTGCGGTTGGAAACTTGCCTTGAGCAACCCGTACTGGTGCAGCAACATCAGCCATTCGGCATCCGACTCGTCGGTTTTCCTCTCCGTTATGTTCTTCACGTCCCTTGCGTTGGTCAATACGACATCCAGTCCGTCTTCCTGAAGGCGGCAGAACAGCGGTATCCAGTAAACCCCGGTGGATTCCATTGCGACTGTCTTTATGCCGCACTCCCTGAGCCATGCCGAGATGGCATGCAGGTCGGATGTATATGCTCCGAACGCGCGGTTGTTGTCCTTGGATCGGTCGGCAGGGACGCAAACTTGCATGATACCGTCCGCGATGTCTATCCCCGCCGCATCGGGATTAACTATCCGAAGTTCCGCACCTTTGGCGGTCTTGACTTTTTTTGCTTTCTTTGCCATGGTAATATCGTTACTCTTGTTGATGGATAAATGGCATAAGCCATGTCCTGTCGATGAGCATTCTTCTATACGGCCTCTGACGACCAATCTTCGATTCGCAGGACAAGGAGCCATACTCTTTTGTGGGATTGAAAACCCAAGAAAAAAACGGCTTGCTTCTTATGCCTACAGCAAAGGTAACTAAAAACGTTTCTGTCGCCATAGGCGGCGGAAACGTTCTGTGTTCCACTCTGATTTCAATCAAGACAAAGGCTTGGCTTTACTCTTTTCGCCAGCTTTATTTTTGCGGATAGACTGCCTTTTGTTACCTTTGTGCTTGAAGCCCACCACTAAGCGAATTTCTTCGCTTTTTTTGTTACTATTTTGTTACCCACTGTTAGTAATTGGTGGGCTTTTCTTTTGATAATCAGATTTATATGGTGCTGTATATATAATATGTGGCAAAATATTTTCAATAGCTATCAGCTGTGGAAATTCGATAACGCTACGAGAGAGGTATCTTTTCCAGATCATCGGGAACGTGTACGGTTCCTGTAAATTCTAAGGATGTTTCCTCTGTATAGGATTTCTTGCGGGTGTCTAAGGTTTTATCTTCCGTATGGTATAACAATAAATTCTTTACACCCAGTTGCTGCGCTAGTCTGCCTGCGTCCAGTGCGGTACTATGGTGTTTTTCGTAGGGCTTGAAGCGTTCACGATCTTTATATAGACAGAAAGCTTCACATAATAACCAGTCGGCTCCTTCGGCATACGTACGATTCCGCTCATTATATGGCTCGTCTCCAAGGCAAACCAAGGTTTGTCCATCAGGCAGTAAGGCACGGAAACCATATTGTTTTTCTTTGGTGGAGGCGATATCGAAACATTGAAGGCCTAAATCTCCGACTTGCCATGTGTCGTTGTCTTCGACCTCATGAAATTGTACATATTTATTTATGGCGGCTATTACCGAGGTAGGAAGCGTCATATGGCATATCTGGTCCAGTACGAGCAAAACTTTGTCATGTCCATAGACATGGAAAATATTGGAGTATTGTCCCTTTAATGCCCGTTGCGCTATGATACGAATTATCCAGATAGCTCCTAATATGTGGTCGGTATGGGCATGCGTTACGAACATGTCATGTATGCGATCAATGGGTACATTTGCTTTTTCCAGTTGGTTCAGTATCCCATTTCCACCCCCGGCATCGACCAACAACACGGTCTTTTCCGTCTGGAGAATAAAGCAAGTATTATAACATCGGGTAACGGTGGCATTGCCTGTTCCCAGCATGATCAGTTCTGTTCTGTCCTTTTTCATTGATTCTGTTTTTGTATCGATTATATTGTACCTCACGTATCATACCTCTTGGTCACTTTTACATTCGTATCCATGATCTCATTATTTTAATCTCAAATATACGTATAATATACCGTATATACAAATGTGGTGATTTGTATAGGGATCTTGATAGCACGTTATTGAAGATATCCTTCCTGTTCATAGACACGACGGTAACGGTGGATCATATCTACTAATGGTTTCAGCCGTTTGTCAATTACTTTCATCTCTTTAAAATGTTCGTACTGCAGGTCATAAAGGGGGGCGTTTCCCGTTTGAAGACGTGCTTCAATGTCGGAAGGTATAAAGAAGCTGGCTTTAAGACCGAGATGAGTGAAGAATTCAGTGAGGAAAATGTGAATGCCGGCAAGATCGAAATCCCCAAAATGAAGATAGGGATTGGAAATGGCCCGCAACCATGTGCGAAGATCCGAACTCTGGGGATAACGAGAGACAAATAATACCTTGATATTTTTGAACAAATGCCTCATCTGCTCTATATGCTGGAAGTTTTCTCCATTCTCGATACCTACCACCGTAACATCATCCGCCAAGCGGAAATGCGTGAAATCTTCTATAAAGAGAGAGAGTCCCTGCGGAGGGTTGATTAACAGCGGTTCTCCACGCAGCGACGTTTCAATGGGCTGATAACTTTTAACGAGGAATCCAGTAAAACTACGGGTACTTTTCGCCTTAGAACGTGATGTAACTTCTACTTGTCTGGCACGGCTCACCGTCTCGCCACTCTCCATAACCTTGATCCACTCATCCAGCGAGACTTGTATTCCATATCGCTGTGCTAAATAGATAGATAACGCATTTGCGTCCCTCAGCTTGAATTTTCTTCTGCTGCCATAGACTTGCTGCCAAATCAAATCCTCGGAGAGCAGTTCTTCTGCCATCTGTTTGGAAAGCCCGGAAGAGGGCACGCTCTCGCCTTGCATCATTTGCGACAGTTTACGGGCATCGCCCAAACGTAATTTCTGTTCTCTATCAATCATGGTTCCAGACATTAATTATCATATTTCAATAATGGCGTAACTTTGGTGTTGGCCCCACTGTCCTTACCCAACAAATATGTGTAGCGATAGCTCTCTACATTATAGGTAGTAGGTGAGGAGTTGATAAGCAAAATGTTGCGACTGTTGGCGAAGTCGAGGATACCCTTCACGTTGGTGGGGTGCAACTTCCCGATCTCATCCATCATGCAATGCAAACGAAACTCTCCAAACTTGTGTGAGGCTTTCTCTTTGAAGACATTGATGAGCATAATGTTCACCATGGCCTTCACTAGGATGTCCGTTCCATCCGAACCTACATTTGATATCTTTTCTACCCATCCCGTGTCGTTATCATTCTCCGTGATGCGGAACTCCAGTTTAAACGTATCGGTGAGCAGCAACCGCTTACGGGACGGTTCGTTTTGCAATGCCTTCATGAGGTTGAGCAAATAGCGCACGGCTTGCTTGTTGATGACTTCACGCAGATCCATTTGCGAGAATAGGTCTACTTCACCCATATTGAATTCGTTCTCGTCGCAAAATTTCTTTATTTCCTTGAGGAGTTGCATCAGCCGGTCGCTGCTGGGTTGTGCACGGAGTTCTATCTTGCGTATCACTCCCGCAAAGTTACGGCGCTCGAAATCCTTGTTGATATCGCCTATGGTACGATGTATCTCACCTTCATTCTGGGTAAGCTCGCCTACCGCTTTGGAGATGCGCTGAATGATGTGTGTATAGCGTTCGCTGATTTGTTTCTGGAAATCGAGGATCTTATTATTATCCACAAACTCGCAGAGGTTGGAGGCAAAATCCAGATAGTCTTCCTCCGTAGACAGATCGGTGCGGAAACTGAACGTGTTCTTGGCCGAGAAGTTGCTTTTAAACAGATTGACCGTCCGTTTGAATTCTTCTAATCGTTTCATGCGGCCGGTGATATGGTCTTTCAACTCTTGCACCAACTCTGCGCAACTCTTCAAGGTCTGCCTCTCTTCGGTCACTACTACATCGGGTGGGCAGAAAGTGGAGTCTTCGTGAAATTTGGCGGCCTGTGCCAAACCTTCCTCCAAGCTTCTCTTTGTTTCGATGCCCTTGCCTAATAAGGCTTGCTGATGTTTTTCTTGTACGTTCAGTTTCTCGCTACGCAAAGTGAAACGTTCTTCAAGCGTGGCCAACTCATCCTCAAGCATCTTCTTTCTACCGCGAAGTTGTGGTTCACGATCAAAAAGTTCCTCTTTGTCCTTTTGATAGCGGATGGTGTCGGGGAAATGTTTTTCGATGTAATCCAGCTCTTTTTGAATCTGCAGGATGCGTGCGTCATATTTTCCGATGGTTGCCGTATCGGCGCCTTTTCCGTTAAGCTCCGCTTGTTGGGAAGCCTCCAGTTCTTTACGACGTTCCTGCGATTGCTGCTTGTGGAGTTTTATTTCGGTCTCGATACTGTTGCGGTAGCTATTCAGTTCCTGTTCCAGCCGGAGCTTCTTCTCTCTGTAACTCTTCTCGCATACCTTAAGACGATGCGTACGATCTGCCTTCAACTTCTTTTTCTTTTCCTCGCAAAGCGCCAGTCGATGAGCCGTATCATTCTGTTTCGTCCGGATTTCAGCTATACGCTGTTCACGCCAATCGTCCGTCTTCTTTTGCCATGAGGCGGATTGTGCCATGGCGTTCTTGATGAATGCGGGAAGCTGAAGTTGTTCGGATTCTTGCAGACGCTGCCGGTCTGTTATCTCACGCAAGCGCTTGTTGTATTGTTTCTTCAAAGCCTCCGTTTGCTCAGCCAATTCTTGGTGTAGCATATTGATCCGCTTGATGCGTTGTGACAATGCTCCTTGGTATATGGCCAGTTCTACTTTCAATTCCTCGGGGGTACGGAAATTGCGTTCCAATGCCGTAAGGTCTATTTGCACGCCATACAAGGAAGCCTCCCCTTGGTTGGTTACCTGCGGCGCCAAGTCATCGCGATAAAGTATTTTCTCTTCATCGGCTATTTTTCCGATCGTATTTTTCCATGCGGGTTTGTTCCTGTCCAGCCATTCGGCCAGCGAACCTTTGCGCCGTTCGATGAGCGACTCCAGTCGGGCTATTTGATCCTCTATCTCTTGCTTCTCTTTTTGTGCGTTAGCGAGAGGTTGAGCCTGTGCCAACTCCAATTCCCGTAACTTCATTCCAGCCTCTTGACGCAGGCTTGCGGCTTGCGTAGAGAGTTGCTGAATGGACATTTTCAACTCCTGCGCACGCGTATTCAGTTTGTTCAGTTCCTCGTCGGCTTTGGCATGTTCTTCTTTATAGGGATCTTCGTGGGCTATCCGTAGCAACTCATTGTTTTGTTGCGATTTCTCCTCTCGTAGTTGCTGGAGTTTGTCTGCTGAGAGTTGCGATTTCTCCTCAAAACGCGTATATACCTCGTTCTCTTCATTGCGCCGTGTCTGCATCAAGCTCTCGTTCTGCTTATTTGTCGCATATTCCCTTTCGTTCACCAATGCATGTTGCGCGTTCTCAAAGGCTCGAAGTCGGTATCTACCCGTTCTATAAGTGCGCTGTATTTGGCTATGACATCATCGTAGGCACGTGTGAGTTCCTGCCTCCGTTGCTGTTGGCGTGTTAATTCATCGGTAACCGCACTTTTCTGCTCTACCCTGCGAATTATTTCGGCAATGTTCATCTGCTCGTACTCCAGCTGTTTCTGCTTGGCACGTTTTAAGTCGGCATCAATCGAGCCTTTCTCTTTTATCAATTTGTCCCGTCCCTCTTGGTATTTCTTTGTCTCCTCACTTTGTAAGCGATGTACACGTTCCAGCTCGGTTTTGTGTCTGGATATTTCCTCGTCAATTAATGGGCGCTGCTTCAAGGCTGATTTCTCTGCATAGCATAATTCGGCACGTCCCTTGGCTATGTGGCTATCCATGTACAATAAGTCGCGATAGCTTTGCATCACTTTCCCGGCTTGTCTTTGTACCGGCGACCCTCCGGGTTTTTCATTGTCCAGCCAAAGCGTAACGTCATTGTAATTCTGTTCGAAATCTTTCGTCTGGTTACGGTAGACATCCAGGTCTATATTCACCTCTTCCTCATTCATGGAGCGGATTATCGTGTCCTTGATGAAATCGGCATCCAGCTTGGAGTTGAGGAACACATTCTGTATGGTTCGGGGGATATTCTGATAATTGGGGCTTTCTACGATAGCGTATTTACGGAAACCTATGAGATCGGGACGACGATTGTTGCCGAAAATAATATCCCGGAACTCTTGATAAGAAACGACGATACGACTGATTTGTGTCTCTGTGCCAATGGCTTTGCGAATAGAGATCCAATCGGCACGAACCTCACGACGCTCGTTGACGAACCATGACGACTGATAGGGTGCGTCAATAAAGCGATAGGCCACACGCCCTTGTTGCTTGAAAGCCATCACGCAATAAGCTCCGTTCTCACGCATCACCTCGTAGACGATGAATGAGTTGGCATAAGGAAGGTAGAACTCATCGTAGCTTCTTTTCTCTTTGGGTATGCCTAGCCTCAGCTTATCGGCGTTGTAAAAGAAAAGAATAGCCCGGAGCAGCGTACTCTTTCCTACACCCTGCGTACCAATGAAATGCACGTTTCCGTCCAGTTGAATCTCGGAATAAGGGATATGCGCACTATTCAGGAAAACTATTTTATTCAGGTATCTCATCTTGTCCCTCTTCTGTTATGTTAATACAATCTACCAACTCTTCTATATAATGAAAAGCCGTTAGTACCTTCCAAGTGCCTTCGTCCTCGTCTTCATACTCTATAAATCCCATAGTCTTTAACTCGTTGATGAGCTTATCAACGATTTCCTCGAAACCTTTCTTGTCGCTAAAGAGTTCCTTGGCTTGCTCCTTCAGCTCGATTTCGGTACGTATTTGTGTCACTATGTCCGACTTGCTGAATACGAAACCGGGGCCGAAGGCTGAATTGTAGGTTTTCAAGAAGCAGAGATAATCTATCCAGCGAGCGGCGGCTTCGAGTTTACGATCTATATCCGCCTTGCTTTCTTTACGTGCGAAAAAGTAGTAGCCATTGCCGCTTTCAAGATAGAAACCTATGCCTTTATAATATTCATAATAGTCGGTCAACTCCTCTTCGATGGCATCGTAGTAACGACGGACTGCGGGCGAAAGGCTATTGGACGAGATAAATCCGCCATGGCTCAATGTACTGTATATTTCTTCGGTATATTTCATGGTCGATGAATTATTTAGGGAAAACTAAGGGATACTCTACCTGTCCCTTACATTCGTAACGGTCGGAAAAGTTCAAATCTTCGGCATATTCAGAGGCTATCTGGCAGAAAAAGACGAGTTTGTCTTCTGTACTTACCGCATTCTTATAAGCGTAATTCATGACAAAAGCGAAAAGATGCTCGCCGGAAGCCACAAACGAGTTGTACACTTCCCTCAAGTTCACTTGATCGATCACTTCCGCCTTACCTTCCAGATATTCGGCAGGTATTGCTTCCGCTACGTCTCTCGATTTATCGTCACGCCTTTTAAGCTTAGTGGCGAGTTTCTTGATAAGTGTCAGCGCTTCGTCCGAATTGCGCAGGTAATCTATTGAAAGTTTGATGCGATAACTGGGTTGCGGCTCCATCCACACATGGTTACGTTCAGCCAGCACTTGCTTGATATTCGTATTCTCCTCCAGCAGGAATTGCTCTTTAAGATACTTCAGCTTGCGTACTTTCTCGAAGATACGATTCTGGTATTCGATCATGTTGAGGTAATGAACGATTTGCCGCTGTATCTCCATAAGGTTGTGCGAGGAGTCGATGAGTTGCAACTTCACGTCGCTCACCGTGGCACGCATCTGGGCATCCATTGCCTTGCGGAAGAAGAGCAATTGATCTTTATCGATCGCATCTTCGCACTTGTTGATGAGTTGGATGATATTCTTCAGTTTCTCGCCCAGTCGTTGCAGTTTTACTTTCTTTATCTGATAGTTCGGCTCGTTCTTATACGTGCTGTCCAGATTCCGTTTCAGGTCGATCACGTTGCGTACCGTGGTGAGCGCTATGTTCTTGAGCGTACGGCGCACGTCATTATAGTAGTTATATCGCCGTCTCTCGTTATTCTCTTTCAGATAATACTCTATCTGCTCGTTCAGCTTGCTGAGATGTTCTTGTATATAGGCTACATTCACCTCTTCGTTCACTTGCAGCACCTCCTCGAAGAACTTCAGGTAAATGTCTTCTATCTCCAAGAAATCGCCGCTACTACGTATCACTCCGTGATTGATCAAGCTCTGTACCCGCTCCTCCTTATAATCGGTCAGCTCCACCGCGAAATCGTATTTGAAAGAAAGGGAGGTCCGTTTATGAAACATCTCACGTAGCAGTTCCCTCTCTCGGTCGAGCGTACGAATCAATCTTCAATGGAACGAAATGTGCGCATACTGATACGGTTTTAGAATCCTTTGGCCCGTTCGATTGTAAGCAGGCTCCTTTTTTTGTCGATACCTCCTGCGTATCCGGTTAAGCTGCCATCGCTGCCTACGACACGGTGGCAGGGGATGATGATACTGATCGGGTTATGGCCTACCGCTCCTCCGATCGCTTGCGTAGACATGCTCGGGATACCTTTTTGCCGGGCGATTTCCCCGGCGAGCTCCTTGTAGGTTACGACTTCGCCATAAGGTATTTTGCTCAATAAGTCCCATACCGCAAGTCGGAAAGGCGTATCCTCCAGATGGATAGGAGGGGTGAAGCTGGGAATCTTACCCATGAAATAGCTATCCAGCCACTCTTTGGCTTGCTCGAATATCGGCAGTTCTCTTTCTTGGTGTTCCGCCGATAAAGTGGCGGCAAAATATTTTTGCCCGTCGAACCATAATCCTGTCAGGTGGTCACCATCGCTAGCTAGGGTTATTTCTCCTAAGGGAGATCGATATTTGTCGGTGTATTGCATGATGTTTATCAAATAAAGGCGTAAGTTAGAAAAATTTTCGAAAGTAGCCAATATCTAAGGGCGGAAATGAGATAAGGAATCCTACTTTTATTTATATTTGCATAGTGAAATTTCGTGAACGGATAATACTTCAACATTTTTAAACAATGATAAAATTATGATCTTAAGTAGAAATTTATCAGAGGCGTTCAATGCCCAAGTTAATGCGGAGATGTGGTCTTCGAATTTGTATTTGTCAATGTCCGTGTATTTCCAGAAAGCAGGTTGAACGGTTTCGCCCATTGGATGAAGAAACAAGCGGCTGAGGAATTGGAGCATGCTCATAAGTTGATCGATTACGCCTTGGATCGTGGCGGCGATATTACGATCGGCCAGATCAACGTGGTTCCGACAGGCTGGGGAAATCCGTTGGAGGTATTCGAGCATGTTTACAAACACGAGTGCTATGTATCAGAGTTGATCGACAAATTGGTTGATATCGCCGAGGCTGATAAGGATCATGCTTCCCGTGATTTCTTGTTCTGGTTCGTACGCGAGCAAGTAGAGGAAGAATCTACGGCTAAAGAGATCGTGGATCAATTGAAGAATTATGGGGAATGCCATTACGCCATTATGGATCATAGATTAGGAAAGAGATAATAAATTTCCGTCGAGAAATATAAAAAGGCTGTATCTTCACCGGACGCAGCCTTTTTTGTCGTATTTTTACCCGGTAAAGTCAGTAAGGAATACTTATAGATAAATAGAAAATATAAATATGAGATTAAGCGATGTATGGTTTACGGCTCTCTCGGAAAACGAGTCAGGGCAAATGATTACCGTTTACGGGCGGGACGAGTTGAATGAGTTCACCGAATCCGGTAAGTTCAAGGAACGTGTCGAGATCACTTGGAAATACGAGGGAGATGGGAGAGGCCTTCCTAGCGATGACCTTGGCGAGAAAATGGAGGCCGTGGAGGAAGCGCTTCGTAAGGCGATGGAAAAGAAAGACAAGCTGGCTATCCTGACGGGTGTCTATACCGGAGGAGGAGAGAAGGTCTGGGTGTTTTACACACGTACCGTGCGTGTATTCGGCGAACGCTTGAATGAGGCCTTGGCTCCTTTCGAGTTACTGCCCATCTCTATTTATACCGAGATGGATCCGGATTGGGAAGAATATAAGGATATGTATGAGATGAAAGAGTGGGCGGTGGATTGAGATCCTGTGCTTCGAGTTTGGCGTGAAAGGTATCTTTTTGATTGAAATACCTTCTTTTTCACGACACGGCTCTCTGGCTATAAAAGCCAACGAGCGTAAACGGGGAGCGCGAACAAGCTGCCACCACCGCTTTTTAACACGATAAGCGTCGCTTTTTAACGAATATATACGTATCAACCTACACATATGGCTGTATCAACTCACATATATAGCAGTGTCAACCCACACATATAGTCGCGTCAAGCTACACATATAGTGGCGTAAGCTACACATATATAGGCATCGGCCCTCACATGCGGTAGCGTTGGGCATTATTACCGCCTTACGACCGTAAAACATGAACTAGGGTGAATTATTTCGGCTGGAACGAAAGGCCGTTTTTTAGCAAACAGCTATCAAACAGAGAATTGCTGTTTTTTCTCTCGAATTTGGAAGCGAGACGCACTTAGGTACGGAATAATCGATTCTCCGGGACTTCAGATTACAAGTTGTCAAAAAGACAAATGGGCCACTTGTATCTATAGTTCCTCTGCCATTTCCCGATAACCATCGGGGGAGAGACGGTTAATGTATATTAAGACTGTCACTCATCTTTTCATCAAGATGGATGAAATCTCGGTGGATGTGCTTTCTATGTTGACGATATTAAAATACGTAAGAACTGCACTTGGTAGTACTTTCTGAGCTAATGTATAAAGTTTATTCGTTTCCATAGAGCAAAGGTAGAGATTTTAAATAGATGAAAATAATTATCCCCACCAATTATCGACTGATCCTATAAAAACTCTATTTCTCCAATAATTATACATTTGGCTTATAATTAATCGAATTTAACAACATGACTTTTCGGAAGAAAAGCTTGCTTACGGAATTTCTTTTTGAAATTCTCGCCTGTTTTTGTATGTCCTAGGTGATAAAAATGGAAGGTGTGGCAAATATCGATAATATCAATTTGCTACACCTTCATTTTATATCAATTACGAAAACTATTCTTCTTTTTACCGGCTCATCAAGAAAGATTTGAATCCCTCGAAATCTTTTGCCAGCTCGATGCTTTGCTTGGTTCCTTCCATGAAGGCTTTCAGTTTCGCCGGGATCTCGATATCTGCCTCCAATATCTTATCGACCGTTCCTTTGAATTTGGCGGGATGGGCGGTCTCGAGGAATAGACCCGTCTCGGTCTCGCTTAGATCGCTGTCTAGTAATCCTTGGTAGCCACAGGCTCCGTGCGGGTCGAGGATATATCCCGTCTCTTTATAGACGGCTCGCATCGTAGAGGCGATTTCCTCGTCCGTATAGCGATGTCCGGAGATCAGTGCGCATATTTCTTTATGGGGATCATTGAATGCGCCGAATAGGTCGATGATACGGGCGAAATTACTCGGATCGCCTACATCCATGGCGTTCGCTAGGGTGGCGACTGATGGGCGGGTGTATAAGTTCCTGTATTCAGGTATTCCAAGAATACGTCGTTACGGTTGTTTGCCGCTACGAAACGCTTGATAGGGAGCCCCATCCAATAGGCGAACAATCCGGCGGTGATGTTTCCGAAATTACCGCTCGGCACGCAAACGACCAGCTCGTCCGCTTTTCCCAGCTTGTCCAGCTGAGCGTAAGCGTTGAAATAGTAGAACGATTGGGGCAAGAAACGGGCTACGTTGATGGAGTTCGCCGAGGTCAGTTTCATATGACGGTTTAATTCCTCGTCCATAAAGGCGGATTTAACCAGCGCTTGGCAATCGTCGAACGTGCGTCTATCTCCAATGCGTGATGTTCTGTCCTAATGTCGTGAACTGGCATTCCTGTATCGGGCTGACCTTTCCCTTGGGATAAAGCACATACACGTGAATGCCCGGAACGCCTAGGAATCCGTTGGCGACGGCGCTTCCCGTATCGCCGGAAGTAGCTACCAATACGTTTACTTGTTTCAATCCCTCTTTCTTTATGAAATAACCGAGTAGACGAGCCATGAAGCGCCCTCCTACATCCTTAAAGGCCAATGTAGGCCCGTGAAATAACTCTAAGCTATAGATATTATCCTTACGGGTACCACCGGGGTCTCGAAGGAGAGCGTATCTTTTACGATACCGTCCAATACCTTCGGCTCGATGTCTTCCCCGAAGAACATCTGAGCTACCGTGCAGGCGATCTCGTGGAAGGACTGGTTCTTCATGTTGGCTATCACCTCCTCGTCCAAGGAGTCGATATACTCGGGCATATATAATCCCTTATCGCCGGCCAGACCTTTTACGACGGCCTCTTCTAGGCTGGCTACAGGGGCTTGTTTGTTTGTGCTGTAATATTTCATGCTCTAATCGTTTAGAAATTCTTTTATAAATTGATCTTTTTCCAGTATGCCATATTTGCCGTTTGATACGGAGAACTCATCAAATGTGGTAACGGAGTCGGGTTGCTCGCCCGGCTTGTAAATCAGGAATGGAACCGGGGTATTCGTATGCGTACGTATGGAGCAGGAGTGGGGTGGTCCGGAAGGATAGCGATTGCTACCGGCTCGTCCCATTTTTGCGTTTCCTCGTAGATGATACGTACGGCACGGTTGTCCAGATACTCTATCGTCTTGATCTTTAGGTCTACGTCTCCTTCATGCCCGGCCTCGTCGCTTGCCTCGATATGCAGGTAGACGAAGTCGTTTGTCTTGAGGGCCTCAAGGGCGGCGTGCGCTTTTCCCTCGTAGTTCGTGTCGTATAATCCGGTAGCTCCCTCTACGTGAAGCACCTCGAGGCCGGCGTAAACGCCGATTCCCCGGATGAGATCGACGGCGGAGATCACGGAACCTTTCCCGAAGCCGTACATCTCCCGCATCGTTCGCATGGCCGGACGGTAGCCCGGAGACCAAGGCCAGATACTGTTCGCCGGATCTTTCCCCGCTGCCATACGTTTGAGGTTCACCGGGTGATCCTTTAAGATCTCTTGGGACTTGAGGATTAATTCGTTTAATAAATCGGCGGTCTTTCGTGCTTCCGGAACTTCCGGTTTTATCATTAAAGGCCGGAAAGGATGGAGGGGTACGTCGTGTGGTGGCGTGCAATCCAGACGCTTATCGCCTCCTTTGATTACCAATAGGTGGCGGTAGGAGACACCCGTATAGAACTTGACACGGTCGGAGCCTAATCGCTCGTTCAGGCATTGGATCAACTCGTCCGCTTCCTCCGTGGAGATATGGCCGGAAGAGTGATTCTTCAAGATGTCGCCTTCTACGCAGATTAAGTTACAACGCATCGCCATCTCGCCGGGCTGCAGGGCGACGCCTATACTGGCGGCTTCCAATACACCCCGTCCCTCGTATACGGAGGCAGGTCATAGCCTAATACCGCCATGTTCGCGACCTCGCTACCGGGATGGAAACCATCCGCTACGGTTTTCATCTGCCCGGTTACTCCCAGTTCCGCCAATTTATCCATATAAGGAGTCTTGGCGTATTGCATCGGGGTCTTGCCTCCCAGAGCCTCTATCGGCTCGTCGGCCATTCCATCGCCTAAAATGATAATGTGCTTCATACCTATCGAATATTAGCAATGGATATGATGTCGGCGAATACGCCTGCGGCTGTCACGTCGGCTCCGGCACCATATCCCTTGATGATCATTGGATATTCATGATATCTCTCGGTGGAGATCATGATAATATTGTTGCTGCCCTCCAGTTCATAGAACGGATGGTGGCTGTCTACGGCTTGTAGGCCTACCTCGCAAGCGCCGTTCTCCATCTTCGCCACGAAACGGAAGCGTTTGCCTTCCGCTTCCAGTAGCTGGCGTTTCTCCTCGAAACCGGCATCTGTATCCTTGATATTCTTCCAGAAGTCCTCAAGGGAACCCTCGAAGTACTTTTCCGGGATGAACAGGTTCCGTTTTACGTCGGCTTGCTCCACCGGATAACCGGCCTCACGGGCCAAGATAACCAGCTTACGGATTACGTCTTTGCCGCTAAGGTCGATACGTGGGTCCGGCTCGGCGTATCCGGCTTCCTTTGCCATATGGATCGCCTCGCTGAAAGGAATATCGGCGCTGATCGTATTAAAGATATAATTCAGCGTACCGGAAAGTACGGCCTCCAGTTTCAATATATGGTCGCCGCTATTGATCAAATCGTTCATCGTATTGATGATCGGGAGGCCGGCGCCTACGTTCGTCTCGAACAAGAACTTGATGTCTCGGTGGCGGGCGGTCTCCTTGAGCTTGGTATAATTATCGTAGGAGGAGGAGGCCGCTTCTTTATTAGCCGCCACGACGGATACGTTATTGTTCATCAACGTCTCGTAAAGAGCCGCCACGTCCGGGCTTGCCGTGCAATCCACGAATACGGAGTTGAAGATATTCATCTTTACGATCTCTTCGCACAGATGCTCCGGGTTGCTCTCTTCCCCGTTCTCCTTCAGCTCCTCCAGATAATTGTCGAGGTTGATCCCTTCCCGGCATAAAAGGCTTTCTTGGAGTTTGAGATACCTACGACATTCAGCTTCAAACCGTTTTGCCGCATCAGTTTCGGTTGCTGGATGCGTATCTGTTCCAATAAATTGCCGCCTACGGTTCCTACACCGGCGATGAAAAGGTTCAATACCTTATATTCGGATAGGAAAAAAGAGTCATGAATGGAGTTCAACGCCTTGCGAAGGTATTTATGCTTGATAACGAAAGAGATATTCGTCTCGGAAGCGCCTTGGGCGCAAGCGATCACGCTGATGCCCGCACGTCCCAGCGTACCGAACAGCTTCCCGGCGATACCCGGGGTACGTTTCATGTTCTCGCCTACGATAGCGACGGTAGCCAGATCCTTCTCCGCTACGGTATCGTTCATATCACCCTGCGCACGTTCCAAGGCGAACTCGTCGTTCAATACTTGTACGGCCAAATCAGCGTCGGCGTTACGTACGGCGAAAGTCGTGTTGTTCTCGGAGCTGGCCTGCGATACCATAAATACGCTGATGCCATTCTTGGCGAGCGTCTTAAAGATCCGGTAGTTCACGCCGATCACGCCCACCATACCTAAACCTTGTACCGTGATCAAACAGGTATCGTTGATGGAGGAGATACCTTGATGATGGCCTTGCCTTCCTCTTTCACCCGCTCTTTCGAGATATAGGTTCCGGGAGCGGTCGGGTTGAAGGTATTCAAGATACGGATCGGGATATTCTTATGATAAACCGGATAGATCGTCGGCGGATAGATTACTTTCGCCCCGAAGTTACACAACTCCATCGCCTCCGTGAAAGTAAGCCGGTCGATTACGTAGGCGGAGCTGATCACACGGGGATCAGCGGTCATGAAACCATCCACGTCCGTCCATATCTCCAAGGTGTTAGCGTCTAAGGCGGTCGCCAAGATGGAGGCGGTATAATCCGATCCCCCTCGTCCGAGGTTCGTAACCTCTCCGGTTTCCGTGCTGGAAGAGATGAACCCGGGCACCAAGGAAACCTTGGGCAGCGGCGAGAAGGTCTCTTTTATGAGCTTGTTGGTCAAGTCGAAATCCACGATATGCTTGTTGAATTGCTTGACTGTCTTGATATATTTGCGTGAGTCGAACAACTTAGCGTCCTTGATCACGTTCGAGACGATCAAGGAAGATAGGCGCTCGCCATAACTTACGATCGTATCGGATGTCTTGGCGGATAAATCGTTAATCAAATAAACACCTTTGAAAATATTGCTCAATTCATCCAGTAAAGCCATCACTTTCTTCTGGACATCCATGCGTACCTCCTTGTCCTCTATCACTCCCTCGATCACGTCCAGATGGCGGGCGATGATCTCCGATAATTCTTTCTCGTAGGCAAGGTCGCCTTTAGAAGCCATGGTAGAAGTGGCCAGTAATTTATCGGTGATGCCCCTAAGGCGGAGACAACCACGATTACGGGCTCTTCGATAGCCTCTACTATTTTCTTTACACTTAAGATACTATTCACGGAACCTACGGATGTTCCGCCGAATTTTAATACTTTCATCGATATGTATTTTTAATGGTTCATCGAGGATTGACAATCAAGAAAAGGCTTTTTCAGGATTAGCAACCGACAATACCCGATTGATTAAACTTATTTATGTAAAAGGAGAAATAAAAAAGGATGCAATACGAGATTGCGACATAGCGTGACGTGGTCTACGCGAATGCTTATTAATAGATTCTAACCCCCCAAGGGTCATCAATGCCCATGTATAATATGAGGACTCTATACTCATCATTGATTTTGTATGCTACTTATTCTTTTATATTATGGGGGCAATATTACGCATTATTTTTCATATTGCAAGCGTTTTTGTCAAAAGATTGACTATTTTGTTGTTCAAGGTCCGCCCGGCTCTTGCTTTGGGTCACTAAATAGACACCGGAGAAAACAAGTGCGGCCGATACTAGTTTCGTTACGCTAAAACTATCCTGACCGATGAATACGGCGATAAAGGAAGCTACGATCGGTTGGATATAATTGTACATGCTGACGGTAGTCGGGCGGATTCGCTTTAAGGCCAGCGGTATTAATAAATAGGGTACGAACGTGGCCCCGAATAGCACGAAGAAAATGGCTCCCAGCTCTTGGCCGTCGAAGGCCTCTTTATGGAAAGCCGGGGTATTCCAGATGGATTCGATAGCGAAAGGCAGGGTAATCAGCGTGGAGAACAGGAACATCCATTTCATCATCGTGACGGATGAGTACTTGAGCGTTAGAGGCTTGGATACTACCAAATAGATCGAGTACATGAATCCGCTAACCGTAATCAAGAGGTTTCCCCCTAGACTGCTCGCTTGATTGGAACCTTGCGTGGATTGTAGTATTAAGGAGATCGCCCCGCATATACCAAGCAGTACCCCGAATGTTTTCATCCGTGTGATAGGTTCCTTTAGGATCAGGGCCGCCAAGATCATGACAAAGATGGGGACGGCGGTCGCTATGATGGAAGCGTCTACCGGCGACGTGGTATTCAATCCCCAGATAAACAGCCCTTGGTTCAAGCCTACTCCACAAAGGGCGCAAAGGCATAGAAGTCCCAAGTCCTTCAACGGCACTTTCTCATAGGGAACGAATAGGGAGGTGATCCAGAACATCACGCAAGCGAAGCTCATCCGCATACTGGTTAACGCCTCGGGTTGCACATGCTCGGGGAGTAGATATTTGGATACGGGCATATTAATGGCGAACAGGATGTTGGCCGCTAAAATAAGGAGATGCCCCTTTAGCTTTTCTTGATTCATCATAAGTACGATCCTAGATTGGTATAATATAATGTATACAGGCTTATGTTTTGGTGAGCAAAGGTCTTACTTTTTTTGTAAATAAGAAATGATCCGTTAGTAAAGTGTTTTACATACGGATCATTGTCTGTTTAGTCAAGGATGCATCCCGTTTTTATTACGATGAAACGGCCGCCCCTCCCATGATATCCAGCAATTCGTTGGTGATGGCTTGCTGGCGGGTTTTATTATATTGCAAAGTTAATTGTTGGATTAAATCGTTCGCATTGTCGTTGGCGGTCTGCATGGCCATCATACGGGCGGCGTGCTCGGCGGTTGAGGTGTCGAGTAGGATCGTATAGATGGTTAGGTTCAGCAATTTCGGGAAAAGCCGGTTACGCAACTCTTCCGCCGAGGGCTCAAGGATGTAGTCGGTGGCCGTTTCCGCCGCTTCCGTATCCGAGAGGGAAAGGGGAAGATACGTCTTGTGGGTTACGACTTGTGTCGCCATGTTCTTGAAATGGTGATACAGTAATTCCACCCGGTCCGCTTTACCCGTGACGAACAGCTCCATGAGACGGTTCGCCAAGGATACGGCGCTTTCATAAGACGCTTTTCGCCGATCGTGACGAAATCAGTGTCGAGCTATACCCCGCTTTATGAGCTCATCCGCTATTTTCTTGCCGATAGGGTAGAGGCGTACCTCTATTTGCTGGTTCTTATAAGTCTGGATCGTGGCGGATAACTCTTTCCATATATTGGCATTGAATGTCCCGCATAAACCGTGCTCGAGGCGAATACGGCGATAGCCACCTTGCTCACCTTACGCTGTTCGGTGTAAGGTGAGTCTAGGTTGCATTCCGCCGAAAGA
>ENA-OQCK01000309-OQCK01000309.1-human-gut-metagenome-genome-assembly--contig:-NODE-309-length-28730-cov-8.905674_pt1 | contig 28730 bp, 25 predicted proteins | sample MGYA00242498_ERZ504578 | MGnify/ENA primary metagenome ERZ504578 (study PRJEB26092, sample SAMD00036229) | human gut metagenome | host: Homo sapiens | study: EMG produced TPA metagenomics assembly of...
TATTAAATACCGTACGCAAGAGCCTTCCGGTCGTGAATGGTATCTCCGCCCAGCAAATCAGTAAAACACAGGATAGCGATGCCGCCGAGGTACTACGCCGTATCCCGGGAATCACCATCGTGGACGATCGTTTTATCGTAGTTCGAGGGCTTGCGCAACGTTATAATAATGTATGGCTGAACAACGCCACGACCCCTTCCAGCGAGACGGACAGCCGTGCCTTCTCGTTCGATGTGCTTCCTTCTTCCTTGATCGATAACATGATGATCTACAAGAGCCCCTCGGCCGAGCTTCCGGCGGATTTCTCCGGCGGTTTCGTGCGGGTGATGACCAAGAATATCCCGGACGGGAACACCTTCAACGTATCCTACCAAATGGGCTTTAACACGAACGCCACCTTCCGTAACTTCCAGCTGACGGACGGCACGGCGAAGGACTACCTTGGATTCGGAGCGGACGTGAGAAACCTGCCTTCCTCTTTCCCCGCCCATTTAGGAGAACACTCCACGGATGAGGCGGCAGCCTTTACCCGCCAAATCAACCAACGTTGGGGGATCAACAAGTTCACCGCCATCCCCGACCAGAAGATTTCCCTTACCTCGCACCGCTCTTATGATGTGGGCGGCTGGAAGATCGGAAATATCACGAACTTGAACTGGAGTACCGAGTTCGATTACTCGGAGACGGTGAATAACAACTACATCGCCTACGACGTGAAGAACGACGTATCTCGTCCCCGCTTTGAGTACAACGATATCCGCTATAAAAATACCTCCAAGCTAGGGGCCCTCTTTAACTGGTCATTCCAACGGGATGGCAGTAAATATGAGCTTCGCAACTTTTTCAGCCAGCGTGGCGTTTCCGCTCTGACACAAAGGGAAGGAATGAACTATTATTCCGACAAGGATATCCGTAAATGGGAATCCCTCTATACCGGGCGTACCACTTACTCTGGGCAGATCAGCGGTGTGCATACCTTGCGAGAAAATGTCAACAAGGTGGATTGGACGGTGGGCTATGCCTTCGCCTCCTACCGTGAGCCGGATCGTAAGATCGTGAACTCCATCCTTGACGAGAACCGTACGGAACAGCCGAACTACTATGTCTCTGACCCGATGCGTTATTACCAAGAATTGAAGGATCACAGCGCCTCGCTAGCCGCCAACTACGAACATAAATTCACCGTATCCGATAGGTTCGCTCCTGTTCTCAATGGAGGTGTCTACGGTGAATATAAGAGCCGTACCTTGCTGCCCGTCGCTTTGGCTACAACCTGTTGGGTAGCGGCTACGACCGGTATGCGGACTGGGATTATACGGAGTTGTTCGCCGACGAAAATATCTCGGCGGATAAGATATGGATGCGTGAGACAACTACGAACAGTGACTCTTATACTTCCGAGAACATGTTGGGAGCCGCCTATGTCTCCGCTAAATTGAACTATGGGGAGGTGCTGAACGCTAATATCGGTGTTCGCATGGAATACTACCAATTGAAGATGGACGGATATAGCTCGGACGGTACTACTCCGGTACACTTGGATAATAAGACGACGGATTTCTTCCCTTCAGTTAATGTTGCCTACAACCTCTCACAAAAACATTTGGTCCGCGCCGCTTACGGTCGCTCGGTCAACCGTCCGGAGTTCCGAGAGGTAGTGCCTTACGTGTACTTCAACTTTGAGCGAGACGCAAACATCGTGGGTAATACGGAGTTGAAGAACGCTTACGCTGACAATATCGATCTTCGTTATGAGTTCTATCCCGCCGCGGGCGAGATGATCACGATCGGCGGTTTCTACAAGCACTTCAAGGATCCTATCGAGGAGACGTACAACGAGGCTGGTTCCGGCCTGCAATATACCTATCATAACGCGAAGAACGCCGAGACCTTCGGCGTAGAGTTGGACGTTAAAAAGAACCTCGACTTTATAGGGTTGCGAGGCTTGAGCTTTGTGTGCAACGCCGCATATATCTATAGCCGTGTCCGTTTCGAGGAAGGGGCACCGGAGCGGGATCGCCCTTTGGCAGGGCAATCTCCCTACTTGGTTAATGCCGGTTTTTTCTACCAGTACGATGACAAGGGGATTTCCGCCTCCCTGCTCTATAACCGGATCGGGAAGCGTATTGAGTCGGTCGGTGTCCCGATGCAGAACCAGGACGAGGATATCCCTGATATATATGAGATGCCCCGCAACTCGTTGGATCTTACTTTCTCGAAGAAGATTGGCAAGATTGTCGAGATCAAGGCGGGAATCCAGGATATATTGAACTCCAAGGTCGAGTACAAGCAGTTCGTGAAACTGACAGACGACAAAGGCGGCAAGAGCGAGCGTGAGCAACTGATCCGCAGCTATCGCCCGGGAGTGGATATCAATATCGGTGTTTCCCTTAGGTTTGATGTTTAATTGAATATATATATTACAAACAAAATGTTTTTATTATGAACAGATTTCTCTTAAAAGGTTTGGCCTCTGTGTTAACGATGGCCGTTATGTTTGGGACTGTATCGTGTAGTGATGACGATGATAAACCTGATGGCTCCGTAGCCGTATCGGCTGTGGCAGTCAGTCCTACTACCGCTACTATCAAGGTGGGCGAATCCACTACCTTGTCCGCGACTATTACTCCAAGTGACGCTACGGATAAAACGGTTACATGGAGTACTTCCGATGAAAAGGTAGCGACTGTTGATGCCGGTAAGGTAACAGCCGTGGCCGAAGGTTCCGCTACGATTACTGTAACTACGAAGGATGGCGGTAAAACGGCTACTTGTACCGTGACTGTCTCTAATGATGCTCCGTCTTCCAAAGAGGTGATATTGGAAGGAAATATCACGGCTGATCTAACGATCAACGCTGCCGACAAGAACTTCATGAAAGGCTTCGTATACGTGAAATCAGGCGCTACATTGACTATTGAGGCTGGTTCTGTTATCAAAGGTGTGTCCGTTAGTCCGGGCGAGAAAGCCGCTTCCTTGATTATCGAGCCGGGCGCTAAGATCATCGCCGAAGGTACTGTTGACAAACCGATCGTCTTTACGTCCGATAAAGAGCCGGGTAAACGTTTGACAGGTGACTGGGGCGGTCTGATTATTTGTGGTAACGCTCGTGTGAATCGTACCAATCAACCAACTATCGAAGGAGGACCTGGTACATTATATGGAAATACGACCTCCGATGAGTTTAATGCGGAAAGTTCCGGTAAATTGAAATACGTTCGTATCGAGTTCGCCGGTTATCCTTTGGAGCCAGACAAGGAAATCAATGGCTTAACCTTCGGCGGCGTTGGTAGCGGCACAGAAGTGGAGTTCGTTCAGGTTTCATTTTCGAACGATGATTCTTACGAATGGTTCGGTGGAACGGTAAATGCCAAACACTTGATCGCTTACAAAGGCTGGGATGATGATTTCGATACAGACTTCGGTTATACGGGTAAACTGCAATTCTTGTTGAGCGTACGTGATAAGAATATCGCTGATACTTCAGACTCTAACGGTTTTGAATCTGATAACGACGGTGACGGTTCTTCCAACACTCCGCTTACCAAGCCGGTCTTCTCCAACGTAACCTTGATAGGTCCTTTCTATGGCAAGGTATCCGATAAGACACAGGCTGAGGTGGAAGCCAAGACAGCCGACGCTGCTAACGGTGCCAAGGGTGGTAAATTCCAGGCAGCCATGCACCTGCGTCGTAATACCAGCTTGAATGTTTACAACTCCGTATTCACCGGCTGGCCTTACGGACTTCGTGCTACTGATAAGAAAGGTACGGCAAACGATGGCATCGCATCAAGAATGTGATCTTTGCTGGTATGTGGAAGAACTTCTATGAGGATGATAAGGTAAGTGAGAACTTCTTCAATCTTGCCGGTAGCAACACGACTCTGGCAACGACCAACGAGATTATCTCTAAAGATGGTGATTACTCTTCTGTCGTAGCTTCAGCTGTGCAAGGCGCTGAATTTGTCGATGAGGTATTGAACAACAGCTTCTTCGAAAAAGTAACTTACAAAGGTGCTTTCGACGGAAAGAATGACTGGACTGCCGGTTGGACTAATTGGGATCCTCAAAATACCGAATATTAATCAAGCTTGGCATTGAATAGGTTGTGAATTTGTTAAAAGGCACTGAGGTATCCGGAAAGATCCCTCGGTGTCTTTTTATGTATAATTTAGATAAGAATGTATCATGAATAAAAAGCTATTGTTACTTTCCGCTTTTTTGGCGGGAGCCTCTTGGACCGTGCTGGCGCAAGACTTGGTATTGAGCGAGGGACAGTATTATACCGATGAGACACAAACCACCCCGTATACGGGCCGCTATACGGAATTCTATGAGGATGGCATGCTCAAGATGGAGCTGTACCTGAAGGATGGCCGTCCCGAGGGAACCTATGTGATCTATTATCCGGATGGCAAGATCGCCGAGGTGCGTTCCTACTATCACGGGATCTTCCATGGTGAATGGCGCACGTATAGCGATAACGGCCAGCTGATCGGCCTGGCTTCTTATAAGGAAGGGCAAAAGGACGGCCCTTGGCGTATCTGGAGCGATAAGGGAAATTTGTTGTATGAGATGTTCTATACGGCAGGGAAGAAATCTGGTGTCTGGCGTAGCTGGGATGAGGAGGGGAATCTGCTTTCCGAGGAGAATCAATAGGAATAATTGCCGTTTACATACCGTTGTAACGACATTTACCTCTAATGGTAAATGTTTTTTCCTCTAGAGGTAAATGTCGTTACATCAGTATGTAAACAGTTTTACCTCTAGGTGAAAATACTTTTACTTCTTGATGAAAATATTGGTAAATGTAATTGGGTGGAAATCAGCATGCTTACTCCTCATCCTCTTCTCCAAAGTCGAACTCGAAATCGAATCCGTCATCCATGAATTCCGGCTCAGTGAATTGCTCCAGTTCACGACGGTCTTTCTTGGTAGGACGTCCGAGACCTTTCGCACGGTTCACGAAACCGGAGATACGGTTCATCTCCAGAATCTCATACTGATCCGGGGTTGTCACGTTCTCCAAGTAATTCGGGACGAGCTTCGCGCCCACACGATTCTCGATCAATCCGATTACCTTAAAAGAGAAGGTGATCGGCGGTTTACGCACTTGGATCACATCGCCAACCTTGATCATGCGGGAAGGTTTGATCGTTACTCCACCTATCATGATACGCCCTTTCTTGCAAGCTTCCGCGGCTATCGTGCGGGTCTTAAAGATACGGGTCGCCCACATCCATTTATCGATACGTACCTCGTTCATATCTGTATTCTCAGTCTCTTTTTATTTATTATTAAATTGATTCATCGTAATCTGGATGCCGGCGAGGCAGAAGCTCTTGATGATCTCTGTCGCACGATCCAATATCTCTGGCATCAATTGCAATTCCTCCGGGGAATTTCCCTAGCACGTAATCGATCTGTCCGCCCCGTGGAAAATCGCTGCCTATGCCGAAACGAAGGCGGGAATATTCCTGCGTATTCAATAACTGGGCGATATTCTTCAACCCGTTATGCCCGGCGTCGCTACCCTTTGGTTTCAGACGTAAGGTTCCGAATGGCAATGCCAGATCATCTACGACAATCAATAGATTTTCCACGGGAATGTTCTCTTTTTGTAACCAGTACCGAACGGCGTTGCCGCTGAGGTTCATAAAAGTATTCGGCTTTAGCACGATCAAGTCACAGTTTTTCACCCGTATGCGTGCGATTGCCCCGTATCGCTCCTCAGTGAAATTGCCTCCTACGCTCTCTACCAGATGGTTGACAACCCGGAAACCTATATTATGACGGGTTCCCCAATATTCGGAACCGATATTACCAAGTCCTGTTATCAAATATTTCATTATCCTCGAATCTATAAAAGAAAGGGGAAGAACATTCTATGAATATCCTCCCCTTCATGTATTGTAATAATGTTTTTACCTCAGATTATCCTTTAGCCTGAGCACCACGAGCGGCACGAGTCAATTGAACGGCGCAAACAACAGCGTTTTTAGCTTCATCAATTCAAGACCTTCGAAGTGCAAAGCACCTACCTGCATAGTCTTACCTAAGCCAAGGTGATCTACATTAATCGTCAACTTTTCAGGGATTTGATCGTATATAGCTTTCACTTTCAGTTTTCTCATTTGAAGAGACAACTTACCACCGGCTTTAACACCTTCTGCGTGACCTTCCAAAACAACCGGAACTTCCATTACTACGGCTTTGTCCTTAGATACTTCCAAGAAGTCCATGTGAAGGATTTCGTCAGTTACAGGTTGAAACTGCATGTCCTTAACGATTGCCATCGTCTTGTTACCGTCAATGCTTAACTCAACAACGAAAATCTCCGGAGTGTAAACCAACTTACGAACGGCTTCTTTTGTAACCGTGAAGTGAGTTACTTTTTCGCCACCGTATAATACAGCGGGAATTTCATTGTTCTTACGCATTGCCTTCAAGGCTCTTTTCTGATCAGCGGAACGAGCGACGATCTCTCTTCCTTTTCCTTCTAACTCAAAAGTCTTCATTTTCTTTAATTTTTGTGTTACTCAAAATTAGTTATTTTGCTTCCTAATTTCCCATCACACGGTACGGGGCTAAAAAGCGGTGCAAAGATACGATTTTTGTTTGATGTGACAAATATTTCGCATGTTATTTGTCGGATTGTCGATCTAGCTTCACTAATTTCGTGGTTCGCATGATCAACGGACAAGGCCGTGGGGGAGGAGCATTACGAGGGGTGTGCATATTTTGTTGAAGAGACCCGGTAATAGGGAAGCCCGGTGGTGAAACAAGGCATTAATCCCTTTTTTAGCCAGTTTTTCCGGACGCATCATGATACCTAGGCGGATCGCTAAAATCTTTAAGTTGTCGCTTAGGTTATATAAATTCGTGGCGACGGCACCGGGACAAAGTACGGTTACGCTTACTCCATAATCCAGTAACTCCGAACGCAAGCCTCGGGAGAAGCTTTTCAAGTATCGCTTGGTGGAAGCGTACAGCGTAATTCCCGGATAAGGTAGCCAACAAGATAGGGATGACATATTGAGGATATATCCATGACGCCGTTTCTTCATCTCCTGACCGAAATAATAACAAAGCTGGGTAGGAGTGGTCACGTGGAGGTAAAGCATTTTCTCGACGATGTTGGCCTTAGCTTGTAAGGTCTCGCAGAAAAAAAACATACCGGCGTTATTGACCAATACCTCTATTGGGATGTTTTTCTCTTGGCAAGTATCATATAGCTCCTTGGCCGCCCCGGGGATCGCCAAATCACGATAAAGCGGCAAAACTTCTATACCATATTTCTCGGAGAGAAACTCACCTTTCTCCCGGATCGCCTGCTCCTCATTGCTGACGATCACTAACTGATAGCCTCGTGAGGCTAGTTCCTCGGCATAGGCGAGACCTATTCCGGAGCTGGCCCCCGTGACTAAAGCCCATTTCTTTTCCATTATTTATATTCAAGCCTTTTGATTTCACGTACGATACATTCCGGAAGACCTTTCACGTTCTTATGACAGACCATATCCTCACTATACATACGGGCGATACAATAGTTGCTATGCCCACAATCGCAACGAGCGTGCTCGTCTTCTTTCATACGGTTGACGAAGCCCGGCTCGTTCACCAAGGCACGTGCCATGGCCACAAACTCGAACCCGTCGTTCAGTACCTCCTCGATCTTGTCTCTGGAGACCAATCCTCCTACGTAAATAAGAGGTAAATGTAAGGCTTTGCGGAATTTCAACGCATCTTCAAGGAAGTAAGCCTCCTTAAACGGTTCCGAGGGAATCATATATTTACCTACCATGCGGATTCCAATCGGTAGATAGCCGCAAGGCATATAATACGCCATCGTACGGATCGGCATTTCTCCCCGCATTACATACATGGGGGCACGGCTCACGAATCCGCCGCTTAGTACTAAGGCATGCGCTCCGCATTGGTCTTGGAGTGTACGGGCTACTTCTAGGCATTCGTCTATTTCAAGTCCTCCCTTGAACCCGTCCCGCATATTGGTCTTTACGGTTACGGCCATGTCGGAACCTGCTGCTTTCATCACCTCTTCCATACACATTCTCATGAAGCGCATACGGTTCTCAAGGCTTCCTCCATACTCGTCTTTCCGGTGGTTGGTGTACGGGGAAAGGAATTGGCTGATCAGATAACCATGCCCGGCATGGATCTCGACAGCGTCCATACCTGCCTCACGTGCCAATCGTACGGCCTCACCGTAGGCACGAGCCATGGAAGCGATCTCGGATTGTCTCATACCTCGTACGATCGTGGGAGAGTAGAGGTTGAAACCGCTGGACGCTGAAATAGGCGTGCATCCGCAAATCCGCTTATGCGACATATTACCACAATGGCCTAACTGGATGGAAGCGGCGGCTCCCTCTTTATGGATAGCGTCGGTGAGCTTGCGGAGGCCGGGAATAATATCCGGACGCATCCACAGCTGACGCTCGAACGACAAGCCGCTTTGCGTCACGGCGGCATAAGCTATGTTCGTCATGCCGATCCCTCCGGCGGCTACGGATGTATGATAGTTGAATAACTGCTCCGAGGGAGCGTTTCCCGGGCACATACTCTCGAATGCGGCGGCCCGGATCGTGCGGTTCCTAAGTGTTAGCGGACCGATCTTACCGGGTGTAAACAGGATTGATTTGTCCATATCAATAGATTAATATAGTTGTTTCGAAAAATTAAGTTAGATGGTTTTCTCTATATTCCAGACGAAAGCCCGAAGCCCTTGCGCTTCTGTTTCCTTGTCTAAGTTGTGTAGGATTTCCAGAAAATGATGGACCTTCTCGTCCTCTACCATCGTAAGGATAGCTGAATTCAAGGTAGGCCAAGCGTGATTGCCGTAATGTGGCTCGCCTGTTTTACTTCCCCGTCCTTGCACGACATCCCAATAGGTAAAACCTTTAAGGTTATTACGGTCCATGATACTGACGATAGCTTCGTAATACGCTTGATTGAAAGATATAAATATCGCTTTCATATAGTTGTTTTTTATGAGATCGCATATCCGTAGGGAAGCTTTTCTTACGATGGGCATTCAAGCCTGCTTATAATGGGCATCGTAAGCACCTTACAATGGGCATTGTTATGACCTAACAATGCCCATCGAGGTTTGCTTGGCCTCGGCTTCCCTATGGTACGCAAAGATAATTAATTATTTCGTAATGCCTTCCTTATTTTGCGGCGTCTTCGTTTTACGCCGTTGGCAGCGAATACGGCATAGACCGTCGGAACAATAATCAAGGTAATCAAGGTGGATACGGAAAGACCCCAAGCCACAGTCATACCCATCGAGCGCCACATCTCGGAACCTTCGCCGGTTCCCACCGCCATCGGATCATACCCAAAACAGTCGTCAACGTTGTCATCAATACCGGACGGAGACGGGATTTTCCGGCAGTCACTACCGACGTGATAATACCCATGCCACGCTCCCGGCATAAGATCGTATAGTCGATCAGCACGATACCGTTCTTAACAACGATACCCATCAACATGATCACGCCGATCAAAGCCATAACGCCCAATGGTGTCTGCGTGACCGCCAATCCCAATACGATACCTGTAAAGGCGAACGGGATAGAGAACATGATCACGAACGGGTCTACCAACGACTCGAACTGGGCAGCCATCACGATGAATACCAAGATGATGATCAATACCATTAAGATACCTAAATCGGTAAATGTATCCTGCTGATCTTCGAATGTTCCACCCAACTGCAACTTACGTCGGATGGGATATCCATTTGTTTCAACTCGTTCCGGGCGGCGGCAACCAAGTCGCTCAATGCCGCTCCCTTACCCGCTACGGCAGATACGGTGATCACACGCTCACGGTCTTTACGCTCGATGGTCGGGGGAGTCATACGTTCCACTACCTTGCCTAAATCACGGATGCGGATGCCTTTGCCTTCATTGTTATAGATCAAAATATTCTCAAGATCCTCTACGGACTCACGGAACTCTGGGGCGTAACGTACCTTGATATCATACTCATCTCCATCCTCACGATATTTTGAAGCGGTGGAACCATTTACACGGTTTCGGAGATACATGGAGGCGGTTGTTACGTTCAGCCCGTTGATGGCCAGTTTCTCCCGGTCGAAGTCGATCTGGTATTCCGGGATATAATCCTCACGGCTGATATTTACTTGCGAGCATCCTTTTACATTTCTCATACGACGGGCGATCTCATTCGCCACGGCATCCGTCTGGGCGAAATCAAAACCATAGATCTCGATGTTAACCGAGGTCTCTCCACCCATAGAACCTTCCTGCCCTCCGGCGAGTACCTCGAATTTCTTGATCTCGCTGTATTGGGCTAAGTCCTGCCGCATCAACTCGCAAATCTCGGTAAGACCTCTCTCACGGTCGCCCACGCTAGTCAGGTTTATATTGAACTCGATAATATGCGTACCGTTATTGCTTAGCTGTGCGAAGGTATTATCCGTATCCGCCGTACCTTCCGTGAAGTTACTGATCAGTATCTCCGGATATTTCTCACGGAACTTCTTGTCGATGTCGAGAGCTAACTCACGGGTAATATCCTGCCGTGTACCGATCGGCAACTCAATCGTTATACCGATGCGTGCGTTATCTTGCGTCGGGAAAAATTCCGTCTTGATGACCGGTATCAGCATCATACTGCCGATGAAGATCAGCGTAGCGCCTACGATCACCGTTTTCCGGTGGCGTACGGCCCAGTTCAAGAAGCGTCCGTAACCGCGATCCAAAGCGTTCAATCCCTTTTCGATAGGCGTGAAGAACATCCGGTACAATTTACCCTTCTCCGGTTGCTGGCGTAATAACTGTGAGCAAAGCATCGGGGTCAATGTCAAGGCGCCTACCGTAGAAACGATCATGATGATACTAACGATCCATCCCAACTGCTTAAATAAGATACCCGCCATACCCGTAACCATCGTCAACGGCAAGAACACCGCCAACATCGTAAGGGTGGAGGCGATAACCGAGATAGCCACCTCGTTCGTGGCGTGTACGGCGGCCTGTTTCGGCTGGCTACCCCGCTCGATATGGGTCGTTACGTTCTCCAATACCACGATAGCGTCGTCCACCACCATGCCGATAGCGATAGAAAGTGAGCTCAACGAGATAATGTTTAACGTATTACCCGAGGCCAGCAAATAAGCGAAAGAAGCGATCAAAGAGATCGGGATGGTCAAGATAATGATAAACGTGGCCCTCCAACGTCCCAAGAACACGAATACCACCAACATAACGATGATAAAGGTAATCATGATCGTCTCTTTCAAGCTATCGATCGTATTCAAGATATTCGTGGAAGTATCCATGATTATATCCAGTTTCACGTCGGAAGGTAAACTGGCTTGTATCTCCGGAAGCTTCTGGTGTACCTTCTTGGCGATGTTCACCGAGTTCGCTCCGGACTGTTTCTGTATGACGATCATACCACCTTTCGTGCCGTTGTTGAACGTTTCTTGCGCACGTTCCTCGATACTGTCCTCTACACGGGCCACGTCACGCAGATATACGTTCTTTTCGTTCTGGCTACCGATCACTAGGTCCAGCATCTGCTTAGCGTCCGTGAATTCTCCTTGAACACGCAAGGAGTAGGTATTAGAGCCGATATCTACGCTACCTCCCGGTGTATTCCGGTTCTCTTGCGCAATGATGGTAGAGATACCTTCGATGGTCTGGCCGTAAGCCTCCAGCTTGTATGGGTCGCAATACACTTGCAACTCACGGATTGGCGTACCGGAGATAGACACGGCACCCACGCCGCTGATACGAGCCAATGGGTTGGATACCTTATCGTCCAAGATCTTGTAAAGAGCGTTCGTGCTCTCCTCCGCGGTCACGGAAAGGATCAAGATGGGGATATCATCCGTACCGAACTTGAAAATGATCGGATTCTCTACGTCATCGGGTAGGGAAGACTCCACCATGTCCAGTTTGTCGCGGACATCGTTCGTGGCGACATCGATATCGATGCCATAATTAAATTCCAACGTTACGATCGATATATTCTCACGGGATTGCGACGTGATATGCTTCAAGTCGCTTACGCTATTCAACACGTTTTCCAAGGGCTTCGAAACATTCATCTCGATATCCGAAGCACTGGCGCCGGGATAGGCCGTCATCACCATGATGGTGTTCGTCTCTATCTCCGGAAGCAAGTCCACTGATAACCTGCTTAAGGAAAAAAGTCCGAAGATCACGATCGCCACAAATACAAGGGCGGTCGATACGGGCTTTCTTACCGCTGTTCCATATAACTCATAGTCTGTTATTCGTTTTCGATTTCAACTTCCATACCGTTCGTCAGGCGGCTTTGCCCGGTGATAACCACTTGGTCGCCATCCTCCACTCCGGATATGATCTCATATTTATCACCCATACGGCGTCCTAGCTCCACCTTCTGGTAGGATACCTTGCCGTCTTTGCATACATAGATATACCGGTCGCCGGCGCCTGATTGTTTTACGATAGAGCGATCCGGAGCCACCACGTGATCCATATGGCCGAAACTCATCGTCACCCGGGCGAACATACCCGGTCGCACTCGCTCATCCGAGTTGGCGATCTTGATCTCCACGGGGAACGTGCGGGTAGCGGGATCGATCGTTGGGTAAACTAAGTTGACTTTACCCTTGAAAACCTCGTCTCCGTACACATCCAGCCGGATGTCTACCTCATGGCCTTTCTTCACTTTCGTAAAAAGACTCTCGGAGACATTCACCATTAATTTGACCGGACGGATTTCCTCCACTGTGTAGATTGGGTTTCCGCCGCTGTACATATCGCCGCTATCGTAGTTGCGGGCGGTTACGACTCCGCTGATCGGGCTTAGCAATTGGGTGTTCTCCACCAAGTTTTTATACGTCTCGCGAGCCACTTCCAAGGAAGTCTTTTGGGCATCCCAAGCGGATTTGGAAGCACCGCCTACCTTATACAACTCGTCGATACGTTTGAATTCGATCTCTTGGTTATCCAATTGTATCTTCGCTTGCTTTAGGCTTGTAGCGTCCATCTTGGCCAATAACTGCCCGGCTTTTACATGGTCGCCTACCTCGGCGAAGATTTTCTCGATACGGAATGGGGTTTGGGGAGCGATATTATTTTTGATATTCGCTTCCACCGTAGCGGTAAATTCATTGAGTTGCTCCACGTCTTGAACAGAGACCGTCTCCACTTTCACCTTTACTTTCTCATTCTGTGTTTCCGTGGCTTCCTCACTCTTATTACCCGAGCAAGACATCAGCAGGGCCAATGTAGCTATCGGTATTACTTTCAGCATTTGACTTGTCTTCATATAATTGTTCCTAATTATTATCTATTAAACTTTCAATTTTTAATTTTCAATTCATCTGTCCGTTACCCAATACTTTCTCCAGATCCGCCTTCGCTACCATATAGTCGTAGATAGATTGGTTGAAGTTCAACCGGGCCTGCGTCAAGGCAAGTTCGGCATCGTTCATCTCCAGCCATGTACCGGCTCCGGTGTCGTACCGTTTTTGCGAGATCATATATCCCCGTTCCGCTTGCTCGACTCCCTTTTGGGCGGCGTCGAACTTCTTGATACAGGTATTCATATTATCTATGTACTGTTTAACGGCCAACTGCAAATTACGCTTGGTATCGTCCCGTTGCAGGTTTAATTGGTCGATGGAGACTTTCGTCTGCTTTACCTTATAAAATTTACTACCTCCGGAGAAGATAGGAACCGATAACGTGATACCGATCATCGAATAGGGGTTCCATCTGTAATTCTTGAACTTGAAGTCATTGTTCATGGCACTCCATTGATATAGACCGGTCAGCGACAAGGTCGGCAGATAATCGAATTTCTGCATGACCAGCGTCTTTTTTAGCTGTTCCGCCTGAAGGTCTAATTGTTTCAAGTCCGTATTCTCGGATAAGGTTGTATCCGTGGATAGATAGTCGGCGAAGAGGCTGGACTTGAAATCCGTCAGTTGCCCGTCGCAATTGATATTTAAATCCAGATCCATACCCAATAACGCTTTTAACTGCCATTTAGCCAAGGTAAGGGAGTTCTCTGCCTGCAACAGATTAGGCTCTGTATTCTTTACCGTCACATCGGCACGTATCAAGTCGTATTCAGCTACGGTTCCCTGTTCATACTTCCGTTTGATATCCAGATAATTCTCCATGGCATTGTCGTAACTTTGCTTGAATACCCGGTAAGAGTCGCTTGCCAGAAGGACGGCGTAAAAGCTCTTTTTCACTTGGTTCACCATCGCTATCTTAGAAGAGCGAGCTTGCTCCACCGCCAATTCCACGTCTAAGGCCGAGATACTCAAGCTTTTCCATAAGGAGGCGTTCACCAGTGGCATGGAAGCGTTGAAGCCCAAGCTCCAGTTGTTGCTACGTCCTACCTCGAAGCCCTCGTCCATACTCGACATGTCCGTGCCTTCGGGCAAGCTGCCGCCTCCCATATCACCCATGTCGAAATCCATATACATCACCTGTTTCTTCAAGGTACGGTTGTAGTCCCCCGCAAAACTGATCTGCGGAAATAGAGAAGCGTACGAGCCTTTACGTGCGTACTTTTTCTTCTGTATTTCTTTATCGGCAACTTTTACGGTCGGGTTCTCGCTAAGGGCGATCTCTAGCGCTTTCCCAAGATCCAGTTTCAGGGTGTCTTGAGCCAGAACCGGTCTCGCCGCCAGAAAAGGCAATACCATAAATGTGACCAACATCATTTTTCTACTCATCAATAATCGTTTCATTTAGGATAGATTTTGTCTGTGATTAAACTCATTAAGTGTTCGCTATAAATCATAGGATTGTTTGAGATCGAATCGGTCTAGGATCGCTCTTCCCTTCTCGGTACTGATCCCTTTCAGGAATGTGAGGAGGATCGTGTTGTATACCTCGGTGATGGAATGCTTGCAGAAGACATTGGAAGGCCGCAACATCTTCGTCTGCTCTTTCACCAGTAAGGCCATGATCTCGAAGTTGATCCCCTCTTGGAACACGCCCTCTTTAACGCCCCGTGTGAACAAGTCCATACACCTCTTACCCATTCTCGCTTTATTCATCTCTATTTTTTGTTGGGCTTTCGGATATTTCTTCAAGTCCTCGTAAAACTTCTCGTTGAACCATCTCGGGTTTTTCATCATCTCCTCATAGAAGAGCAGGATTACTTCCAAGGCATTGAAAGGTTCTTTTTCCAATCCTGTCAGATATTGTCCGAGCGATTCGGTATTGTGATCGATCCCCTCGATCAGCAAGGTTTCCTTGTCCTCGAACGACTCGTAAGTGTACGCTTGGAGATGCCAGCCGCTTTCGCTACATCATCCATACTCACACTCTTGATGCCATATTGAGAAAAAAGATCGAACGCCGTATTAATAATCTGTTCTTTTATCATATTCGTTTTTGTTACGTCAAAAGTAGCCGGGGCAATCCCCGTATACAAGTAAAAAGCGCTGACTCGTCCGTTGGAATCGACCAATGACCGGATATTCCCGTCGAATCTATTCGCAAAGGTCTGATATATTTAGAAAACCAGAAAGGTTTATACTGTTACGGTATTGGTATGGAATGAAACAGGATATTGTCAAAAATTCTTGTTATTCGTTCAATTTTGGATGAAAATTGGTTAAAAACGAAATAGTGGGTGGTCTTTGGCTTTTTATTTCTATCTTTGTCCGAGGTGATAATAAAAATCTACAGATAGATATGAAAAATTTACCTTTAATTGAAGTCACTGAGTTAATCAAGGGAATTGAGTCCAGCGACAACTTTCAAGATGATTTATCGATAGCGGATCTGAACGGAGATTTGATTAATTACGAGGAAAAAAGGCTGGAGCATTCCACCCCGATGCGTTTAAATGCTTTGTTGATGATCTTGGTACAGGAAGGTACTGCCGATATCTCGGTAGACTATATTCCATATAAGATAGAGAAGAATACGTTTATAACCTTGATGCCGACACATATCATACAGGTATCGAAAGTGAGCAAAGACCTAAGAGGGCGTTTGTTGATCGTGTCCAGATCTTTTCTGGATGGATATACTGCCCCGGCAGGGAAAAAGAACTCCATGGTGCATTATATGCAGATCCGTAAGAATCCATGTGCTACGATTAGCGCCGAGGAGACTGAGCATATATCCGGCCAATTCTCCATCTTACGGGAAAAGATGAAGTTGCGTACCCATTTTTTCCAGAAGGAGGCTCTCCAGAACGCCTTAATCGGTTTCTTTATCGAGTTGGCTAATATCTTTATGGGTAAGAAGGAACTGATGACGGCACCTACACTCTCCCGGAAGGAGGAGCTTTTCGAGCAGTTCCTGCAATTGCTTTTCGAGCATTGCAAGGAGCAGCACGTCGTTACTTTCTATGCCGAGAAATTATTTATTACCCCACAGTATCTTTCGCTTATCTTGAAAGAGCTAACGGTAAATCAGCGAATAAATGGATTGACGACGCTTGATCGTCGAGGCCAAGATGCTGTTGAAGGCCCCGCAAGCCACGGTTCAGCAAGTAGCGGATATACTCCACTTCTCCGATCAATCCACTTTCGGTAAGTTTTTCAAGAAGCATATGGGTATATCACCCATGGAATACCGGAAATCATAATCCGGTATTTTCTATACGCTTGCGGAACTTATACCAGTTGATCAACTCACAAGCCCCGTAGAAAATGCTGGCTACACCGAAGATTACGAATGTATTTGCCGCCGCCCCGAACGGGTAGGCAAGAATCATTACTCCGGTTATCAAGATCAAAGCCGGCATCAGGTAGAACCCCAACGGTACATTGCTCCATTTCCTTGCGGATATCAATGAAACCAATTGCTGTACACCGGCAATTACCAATAAGGCTCCGAGTAAGTACATTAATATATTCACGAAGAACTCGGGCATGATCACCAACCACGCTCCGAACAATACGCTTCCCGCTGCTTCGATAGGAAACATCGGTTTCTCCCCGTTCTCGTTCTTCGGTCGGGTGAAATAGCTGAGGATAGCGAATAATCCCGGTAAAATGAATAGTATACCGATCGTGATAACCAGATAGGTTATGGCTGCTTCCGGCCATAATACCAAAACAAACCCTAATACCATCGCGAATGCGCTACGTAAAACTGCGCCATTAATAGATCTCATATGTTTTTATTTTAGATTTCATTTATAATATGACAAAGGTATATATTCTTTCCGACTTTTTTTACCTTTGTGCGCCATAAAGCAGTATCAGGAAAAACATCGAAATATATCCCTCTTGAATGCATGCTTCGCGTAAAAAGACAAACTTGAAATCATCTAACGAATAATAATACTAAAACAAAAAATGAAGCGTATAGTTTTTTTGGATTACGTGCGTGTGTTCGCGTGCTTCCTTGTCATGGTTGTCCACGCCAGTGAAAACTTTTATGGAGCTGAGGGCTCCACGGATATGGTGGGACCGCAATCTTATCTGGCCAATGAGGCTGATCGGTTGTGGGTAGCCGTATACGATGGTTTCTCACGCATGGCGGTGCCATTGTTTATAATTGTCTCCGCCTTTCTTCTTGCGCCGATGAAGGCAGGGCTGACCTCTTGGCAATTCTACCGTCAGCGTTGTATTCGCATCTTACCGCCGTTTTTCATATTTATGATACTATACAGCACTTTACCCTTGCTGTGGGGGCAGATAGATGCCGAGACATCATTGAAAGATATATCGAGAATATTCTTGAACTTTCCTTCACAGGCCGGACATTTGTGGTTCATGTACCCTTTGATCAGCCTCTATTTATTTATACCCGTAATATCGCCATGGTTGAATAAAGCCACGGCGAAAGAAGAGCGTTTTTTCATCGGCTTGTTTCTGTTGTCGACCTGTATGCCCTATCTCAATCGTTGCTTCGGCGAGGTGTGGGGACAATGTTTTTGGAACGAATACCATATACTGTGGTACTTCTCCGGTTATTTAGGATACCTCGTACTGGCACATTATATACATGTCCATCTTACATGGAACCGTTCTAAACGTCTGGTTATCGGAATCGCCTCGATGCTCGTCGGTGCCTTGCTGACGATTTATTCCTTCTATGTCCAAGCGATACCCGGAGTAACTCTTGTCACACCTGAGATAGAGATCGGATGGGCTTTCTGTACGATTAACTGTGTGCTTCTTACGGCGGGTACGTTCCTCGCTTTTACTTGCATAGGCAATTCGAAATCTCCACGACTCATAACAGAGATGTCTAAACTCAGCTACGGTATGTACTTATGCATATATTTTGGCTCGGATTGTGGGTAACGGTGTTTAAGCACGACTTAGCCTTGCCTACTGTCGCCGCCATACCATGCATTGCGGTAAGTACATTTATCTGCTGTTATGTGACGACAAAGATTATCTCATTAATACCGGGCAGTAAATGGATTATAGGATGAATATAGGATAGCTCTGTCATTTGGCGCAGTTACTTTGTAAACAAGATGATAAGATTACCTGTTATTTGGAAAAAATCGTATATTTACGATATTCAAATAAATCCCGGGTAATAATGATGACGAGAACAGTTTTTATACTTTTGATATCGAGCCTTTGTACGCTAAGTTATTGTACGCCGAGGACCGAGCCTGCTCAAACCGAGGTCTTAACTCCTGTGGATTCTATATCGAAGGATTCCGCTGTGATCGTGGAGACTTTGCTCCCCGTATCGAAATAGAGAAAGAGCTGCTTTACGATAAGCATACTTTAGAAGATACTTACCCCTATAAAGATACGACACGGGAGTTCCAGTGGGAGAAAATGAAAGAAAGATTATCCTTATTGGAGTCGATCCAAAGGGAGCCGTCTCAATGGGCGATCTTGCAGAACTATAAAAACAGGAATGGAGAGGCTCCTCTTGTAAAAGTCTTCAAGAGAGATGCCTATAAGAGGGTTTCCGATACGCTTGGTGTAGAACGCTATCAATCCGTCCCGCTTTATTTGCTGACTGATACCGTGATTCCCGAGATCTATGGACGTGACGGTAGCTTGGTTCGTATCAAGGCGATGGATGAGGATTCTAAATTCGCTCGTATACAAACCGTGTATGATGGGGAGGAGGAGTGGTATGCTCCGAAGAAATATATCAAGCAAATAGGGGATACGGTAGTCTTCGATAAGGCGATCTTCGTGGATCGTCATAACCAGAATATCGCGACCTTGGAGCACGTCGGCTCGAAATGGTTGGTTCGTAGCATGAACCCTGCGACTACCGGACAGCATCGTCCTCCTTATGCGCAGGAAACCCCGTTGGGAATGTATGTTCTCCAAGAAAAAAAGTCTCGCATGATCTATTTGGTAGACGGTTCCAAGGAGACAGGTGGATTCGCTCCTTATGCCAACCGTTTTACGAATGGGGCGTATATCCATGGCGTACCGGTCAACGCTCCTCGTAAATCGTTGATCGAATATAGTCCTTCGTTGGGAACGACACCACGGTCTCATATGTGTGTGAGAAACGCGACTTCGCATGCGCAATTTGTTTACGATTGGGCGCCTGTTAATGAGACGATTGTTTTTGTATTAGAATAAAAATCATAACTTTGCGGCGTTATTGTTTTTTAGTATGCGAAGGATTTTCTTGTATTTGTTTTTTATTGTCTTGTCTGTAGGTTCAATTTCAACCGGTGGCGTTTTGCGTGCCCTATCTCCGGAAACGGGATCAACGTCTGTGGCGGTTATGGGGCGCCAATTATATGAGGAGATGCGATTGGATCAATGGGTTTGTTTCGATGCGTTTATGCAGGGGCTTAGAGGTTCCGAGAAGATTGATCGGAAAAATAAGGATATCCTTACATTGATCGATTTCTCTAACCTTCTACGGCGGAGCGTATGGTTGTATTGGATATACGGCAAAAGAGAATACTTACACCTCTTTGGTTTCTCACGGTAAGAATAGCGGAGGGAATTATGCGACCTCTTTCTCGAACGAGAACGGTTCCCATAAAAGCTCTTTAGGATTTTATCTGACGGAAAATACGTACCAAGGCCGGAATGGCTATTCGCTTATCCTAAATGGATTGGAAAAAGGAATAAATGATTTGGCTAAGCAAAGGGCGATTGTAATTCATGGCGCCTCTTATTCCGATCCTTCTGTGGCAGCTTCCTCGGGTCGGTTAGGACGTAGCTTTGGTTGCCCTGCATTGCCTGTATCTGTCAGTAAGCCAATTATTAATACGATAAAGAATGGAACCCTTTTATTTATTTACGCCAACGATAAGAACTATCTGACGCAAAGTTCCATTCTATCCACTCAACAAGAAAATGATATTTCATGAAAAAAGTTACCGAAAAGTTTTGTAGTTTAAAATAAAGGCGTACCTTTGCACCGCAATCAGAGATAAACACTATGAATTGCAAAACGGGGTGTAGCGCAGTCCGGTTAGCGCACCTGCTTTGGGAGCAGGGGGTCCCAAGTTCGAATCTTGGTACCCCGACTTAGAAAAAGGGAAATGGTTGATGTTCAACTGTTTCCCTTTTTTTTGTGTCCTGCCCTTAAATCTAAAGGATAGTCAACGATTGTAATCAAAACAATTGTTCGTATTTTCAAGTAAAAAACATTCTTCTTACTATATACAAATATAATTACTATCTCATCTATTTCCAGATTATCGCCGTGGAATATATAGACCACGGCGTGATCTGTATATTCCACGTCTTGATCTGTATATTCCACGTCTTGATCTGTACAGACCACGTCGTGGTTTGTAGAATTATACAGTATGCGCATAAGAATTCATAGGCTATCGAGCAAGAATTCATATAGGAGCGGAGCGTTTTTTGCTTAGGGAGAAGAGGAGACGCTCTTACGTGTCAAAGTGGGAATAGTGTCAAACAATTAGACAGCGTTGTCAAAATATTGGACAGTTCTAAAAGAATGGCTTTTTGTTATCTGGTTGTTTTTTAGTTGTTTATGTGTTTTGGCACGTTCTTTGCTATTATTTTAAGTAGAAAATAATAGAGCAATGAAACAAATATTACTTACAACAGTTCTTTCTCTCAGTTTCGCTACCGCGACGGTGGCCCAAGAGAAACTTTGGACTTTGGATGAATGTATGCGCTATGCCGTGGAAAACAGCCCATCGGTTAAAAAGCAAGTTTATACATCAGATACGTATAAGGCGGAACGGAATGCCGCTGTAGCTTCTTTTTTCCCGGCGGCATCGGCTAAGGTCGGAGCGCAATATAGTTTTGGCCGTTCGATTGACCCTGCGACCAATACCTATGAGAATACTTCTACGTTTAATAATAACTATGGCCTCGACGCTTCTATTCCTATTTTTACGGGCGGACAGCTGATCAATCAATGGTTGATGGCAAAATCTAATCGCCGTATGGGAGTTAATGACATCCAGAAAGCGAAAGATGATTTAGCGATGAAAGCTATGCAGGCTTATATGGATGTGGTGTATTATAAAGGAACGATTCGTATGGCGGCCGAGAAATTGGAGGAGAGTAACCGTACCTTATATAAGACTCGCCGGCAAGAAGAGCTGGGTTTGAAAGGGAAAGCGGATGTAGCTCAATTCGAGGCTCAAGTAGCGGCCGATGATTATACATTGACCCACCAGCAGAATCTTTTCAATACGGCCTTGCTTACCTTGAGGGAATGTATGAATTATCCATCAGATTTAGAACTGGAGGTGGATACTTTATTACCGGATATCAATTATGTCCCGGAAGTAGAGAACGTGGCGGAGATTTTCGCTTATGCGTCCGGGAATAACCCTACCGCCTTGCAAGCCGAGTATCAATTAACGCAAAGTAAATACCAATATCGTATTTATAAAGGAAAGTTGCTACCGAGTATTTATTTGAATGCCGGAATCTCTACGAGTTATTTCGAGAACCTGAAGTCTGATAATGCCCCGGAAGGTTTCAAGGATCAGTTTAAAAATAACCGTGGTGAATATGTCTCTTTTAGCCTTAGTTTCCCCTTATTCGATGGTTTGAGCAGATTAACGAACGCTCGTCGTTATCGTAACAATATGCGGATCGCACGGGAGACAAGAACAGAGGTCTTTCGCCAGTTGCAGACAGCGATAGAGCAATCCGTCTTGGATCGTGAGGGATACGCTAAAGAGGCCATACAGATGGATAAGAAGGTGAGATCGGATGAGTTGGCTTATCGTGTTACCCTACGGAAGTACGAGGAAGGCCTGATGAGCACGCTGGATGTACAGACAAGCGCGAATACGCTGTTGGAGTCCAAGGCCAATCTGCTTCAAAAGCGATTGATGTACTTATTGAAAAGCAAGTTGGTAGATTATTATAAGGGCAAGCCTCTTATCAATGAATAAGAATTGAGAACATAGAATTTAGATGATAATAAAAAATATAGAATACGATGGATATACAATTAGAGAAAAAGAAAGGTCTTCAGAAGAAGCATATTCCTTATGTAGCGGGTGGCGTGTTGTTCGTTATCTTGTTGGGATGGATTATCTTTGGTGATCATGCTTCTACGTTGAAAGTGGACGCGAGAGGGATTAGCATCGGTAATGTGACCCGTGAGCAATTCAATGACTTCTTTCGTATGGATGGTCAGGTGCAACCTATCACGGTCGTGCAGCTTAGCCCCGAGGAGGGCGGTATCGTACAGGAGAAAGTCGTGGAAGAGGGCGCCCAAGTGAAGAAAGGCGATATCATTGTTCGTCTGAGCAACTCAAATCTGGATTTGCAGATATTGAACGCTGAGCCGAGTTGGCGGAGAAGCAGAACTTCCTTCGTAATACGCAGGTTACCATGGAGCAGGATAAGCTGACCAATCAGATGGAGAAACTTCAATACGATATGGACATGAACCGGGCCCGCCGCTCGTTCAACCAACAAGAGCAGTTGTATAAAGAGAACTTGATCGCCAAGGAGGATTATCTGAAAGCGAAGGAGGACTTCGAGTTGGCCTCTCAAAAGCACGCCTTGATTACCGAGCGCTTGCGCCAAGACTCTATCTCCCGCACGATCCAGATGGATGAGATGGAGGCCAGCTTGGCGAACATGCGGAAGAATATCCTGTTGATCCGTGAGCGTAAGGAAAACTTGAATGTCCGTTCCCAGATCGACGGTGAGTTGGGACTGCTGGATGTCGTATTGGGGCAAAGTATCAATCCGGGACAAAAGATCGGCCAGATTAACGACCTTTCCGATTATAAGATCGAGGCCATGATCGACGAGCATTATATAGACCGTGTGAAACCGGGCTTAAGCGCCGCTTTCGAGCGTCAAGGCTCGTCTTTCGACTTAACGGTGCGCAAAGTTTATCCCGAGGTTCGTGATGGTAAGTTCCGTACGGATTTCGTTTTCACGGGTGAGCGTCCGGATAATATCCGTAGCGGACAGACCTACTATATCAACTTGGAGCTGGGACAACCTACCGAGAGTATCATTATCCCGAAGGGAACTTTCTTCCAGAGTACGGGTGGAAGTTGGATATTTGTTCTTGATCCGGATGGAAAGAAAGCTTACAGGCGTTCTATCAAGATCGGTCGTCAGAACCCGCAATATTATGAGGTTCTTGAAGGTCTGGAAGCCGGTGAGAAGGTGATTGTGTCCAGTTATGAGAGTTATAAGGATAATGAAGTGCTGGTGCTGGAATAAAATCGATATAATATGAAAAACATACTAATCGCCATTCGTTCCATTTTTAAGAAAGGGCGGCATAACGTGATGAAAATCGTATCGTTGGGAATCGGTTTAGCGGTAGGTTTGGTATTGATCGCTAAAGTCTATTTCGAACAATCGTATGATGATTTTTATCCGGATAGAGACCGGGTCTATCAAGTATGGGCGAAATACCAGCAAAATGGAGGGGAGTTGAAGGATTATCCGCAAACAAGCGGTGGCATCGCTCCAACTATGCAACAACAGATACCCGAGATCGAGACCGTCACCCGATACACGAGTTTTGGAGACTGGACCTTTACGATGACCGACACCAAGATGAAATACTCCGGTCGTTGTATCATAGCGGATAGTTGTTTCTTTGATATTCTTCCTCGTCCTATGTTGATCGGAAATGCGAAAGAGGTTCTTTCCACCCCGATGTACGTATTGATATCAAGTCGTATAGCGAAAAATATCGGGGGCGATGTTATCGGGAAAAACTTCACGGTAGACAGTTCGCCGGGACGTACTATGACTATTGGTGGCGTTTTTGAGGAAGTTCCGGAAAATTCTCATTCCCGTTACGATGTGATTGTTTCCATGGCTTCGGCGGGTCGGTTCATGTGGGAGGGTTCGCCTACTAATATGTTGGGAAATGATCGTTACATAAGCTACGTGAAATTGCACAAGGGGGTGAATCCTTTAGCTTTGGAGGAACAGGTGCATACGTTCGTGAATTCTTATTTCCCTCCGGAGGAACAGCAAAAGACAGGGTTTAACATTGGTTTCTCGTTTCATGAGCTGGATGGCTTACACAAGGAGTTGCCGCAAGTCAAGCGAATGACATGGATACTTTCCTTACTGGCCTTCGCTTTGATCTTCACGGCGGTGATGAACTATATCTTGATCGTGATATCCTCTATCGTAAATCGCTCGAAGGAGGTGGCTGTCCATAAATGTTATGGGGCAAGCGAGAATAATATTCATGGTATGATGTTTGGTGAGGCGTTGGTACATATAGTGCTTTCACTGATCTTGGCCTTATTGTTGATCCTTGCGTTTAGAGGTACGGTAGAGGAGTTGTTGGCGACTTCGTTAGATTCCTTGCTCTTGTCTAATGGTAGCTTGGTCTTGCTAGGGATATGTATCTTGGTGTTTTTCGTATCTGGTTTTATGCCGGGATCATTATACGCTCGGATTCCGGTGGCCTCCGCTTTCCGTAATTACCGGGAGAATAAGCGTATCTGGAAGAAAGCCTTGTTGCTTGTCCAGTTTGTAGCCACGGGCTTTTTGGTGACGATGCTTGTTTTTGTTGCCCGTCAATATACGTTTATGGTGAACGATCGTCCGGGATATGCCTATGAGAACCTTGCCTACTGCGAGTTAGCTGGCGTGGACTCTACCTCTCGTGCCAAGATTCTGGATGAGGTGATGCGGCTTCCGGGGGTCGTTGCGGCTACCACCGTCTATCAATTGCCTTTCGAGCATGCTTCCGGTAATAATATTCTTTTACCGGGTGAGACTCAAGAGCTTTTTAATATCGCCGATCTCTATTGGGTAGGTAACGGATATTTGGACATGATGGAGATTCCCGTGATCCAAGGCCGCTCGTTCACGGAAAATGTGACCAATTCAAGAGAGGTGATGGTAGACCGCCGTTTCGTGGAGAAAATGAAATTGGTAGCGGGCTGGACGGATGATGTGATCGGGAAAGATATCTGCGTCACCGAACATAGCAAATGGAATGAGGAGCCATTCACGATTTGCGGTGTTTATGAGAATATCCGTCTGGGAGGAATCTCGAACCAAGATATGCGGCCTTCCGTATTATTCTATGCGCATAAGCATGTATACCTTGCAGGTGAAGTTCCATGAGCTGAACAACGATAGTATGGCTCGTTTACAGCAGAAGATATCCGAGACATTTCCGGATCGTGAACTGAACGCTATCTCTTTCCGTTCCGAGATCATGGATCTATATAAGGACTCCCGCCAATTCCGTGATTCCGTGATGATCGGAGGTTTGGTCACGTTTCTTGTTACGTTGATAGGACTTATTGGCTATACGAATGATGAGGTGAGCCGTCGTCGTAAGGAGATAGCGGTTCGCCGGGTGAATGGGGCTACCTTATGGGATATATTGAGGTTGTTCATAAAGGATATCGGATATATCTGTATCTATGCGGTCATATTAGGCGGTGGTATAGCATACTTTGTCTTGCAAAAGTGGCAAGAGCAATTCACGGAGAAGGTTCCTTTGTCATGGTACATATTCTTGGGTTGCGGCGTATGTGTATTATTGATTATATATTCCGTGGTTTGTCTGGATGCCCGTAAGACGGCTAATGATAATCCGGTGAATTGCTTAAAATCTGAGTGATTGAAAATAGATAATAGAAAATTGATAATTCATGAATAATTTATTGAACTTTAAGTCCTTTTTAAAGTTCCTTGGAAGGAATAAGGCTTATACGCTGATAGACGTGTTTGGTCTGTCTGTATCGTTGATGTTTGTGTTATTGATAGCGGTCTATACGGTACAGGAGATGTCTACAGATAAATTCCATACCAAGGCGGATCGTATCTATCTGGTCGGGAATGAAAATTGGATGGCCACCGGAGCCGCCATTCCTTATAAGATAAAGGAACGCTATCCGGAGGTAGAGAAAGTTTGCCCGGTAGTGGCAGATAATTCAAGCAATATAGTTGTAGTTTCCGGTGATCGGAAACTGAAGGCGAACGTGATGTTCACGGACTCCACGTTCTTCGATTTCTTTGATTTCCGGCTGTTACAAGGCACTCGTGAGCAAGCGTTGGCCGCCGGGAACTATGCGGTGGTCTCCTCTTCGTTCGCCCGTAAGATGTTCGGAACGGATGATCCGATGGGACGGCAGTTAGTGGTGGGAGATACCATATCGGCTACTATAAACGGGGTGGTGGAGGATTTACTTCATTCCTCTATTCCCGAAGCGGATGTGATCGTGCGTTGGGAGCAGATTCGCTGTTTTAACCCCAGCTTAGCCCCGGATCAGTTGGGGAATGCCGGAAGTACATCGGCTTTTGTCTTGGTGCGTGAGGGTAGTGATTTCCCTTCTCGTGCGGAGGATATGGCCCATTGGTTCAAGGAGTTTTATTGGCCGTATCAATATGGGACGGCAAAGGAGGTACGCATATTGCCGCTTAGTGAGCAGTATTTTGCGAAAGCCGCTTCTTACTCTTCTTTGCGAAAGGGAGATTGGCGTTTCGTGATCGTGCTGATGTCCGTAGGTTTCCTTATCTTGATTTTCGCGGTCATTAATTATATTAACTTGACGGTCGCCCAAGCGGGTTTCAGGGCGAAGGAGATGGCTACCCGGCGCCTTTTGGGTTCTTCACGGGGCGAGTTATTCATGCGCTTGATGCTGGAGTCTACTTTGCTTACGTTTATTTCTTTGGTTATCGGGGTTCTCCTTGCCTTGGCGGTCGTGCCGTTTGTCAATGATTTATTGCAGACACGTGTCGATATGAATGTATTGGGTAGACCTGTCTGGCTATTGGCTTTGGTTTCATTAACGGTTGTCGTGGGAGTTTTATCCGGCTTACTGCCCGCTATCATTATTTCTTCTTCTAAACCGATCGAGGTGGTAAGGGGTACGTTCCGGGCTAAGACGAAAATGGTATTCAGTAAGTTCTTTATCGTATTCCAAAATGTGATCACGATCACGATGATCGCCGCCTCTATCACGATGGTTTGCCAGATCGTTCATATGATCAACGCTCCTGTCGGATATAAAACGAAGAATTTATTGGCTATGCGGTCGGTGGATGAAAGGCAGTTATCCGCTTTTGTCGGTGAGTTGAAAGGTTTGTCATGCGTAGATAGGGTCGGGAAGACTCAAGGATTGCCTTTATTCGGTAGTAATAATTGGACTGCTACTTATCAAGGGCAAAATATATCTTTCCAGCAATTCGTTATGGATAAGGAGTGTTACGATATGCTGGGATTGGAGATTTTGCGTGATAACCATTTAACGACAGAGGCTGGTTCCTAAACGAGCAAGCGATGCGTGAGATGAACTTATCGGAGGATGCGGCCTCTTTTATGCTGGACAGGCAAGAAAGGCCGATAGCGATAGCGGGTATCGTCCGGGATTTCTATTGCTTTGGAAATGTGACGACAGGTATGAACCCTGTCATGTTCCGTTTCTTGAAAGATAATGAAGATCCTTGGATGATCTTGATCGAGACACAAGGTGATCCTTTCGCCGCAAAGGAGGCTATCGGTAAAGTATATGAGAAAGTGACCGGACTTGAGTTTGAGGCTTTCTTCATGGATGAGAGTTTACAAAACTCATTCGACTCGCAAATCCGTTTGGCAAAGATCGTGATCGTATTCTCGATAATCGCCATCCTTATTTCTTTGCTAGGCTTATTGGCGATGTCCACTTACTTTATCCAACAGCGTTTGCAAGAAGTATCCGTACGAAAGGTATTTGGTTCCAGCAACCGGCAGATATTGGTTAAGCTCGTATTCACGTTCTTGAACTATGTGTTGATCGCTTTCGTGATCGCCATACCTATTATTATGTACTTTATGAAAGATTGGCTGTCCGACTATTCGTATCGTATCGGTTTAAGCCCGCTGATATTTATCGCTGCCGGCTTATTCTGCCTCGTGATCTCGTTTGTCTCTGTCTTTTTCCAGAGCTACCGGGCTGCCACATCGAATCCGGTGGATAGCTTTAGGCATAGGCTTTAATTGTTAAGCATATCATAAAAGGTAATAACGCTTGTTTAAAAATAAGGGGGGAGTAAATACCGACTTTTGATACCTCCCCTTATTTATTCTTGTCTGTTTTTCTAGCCCTTCAGATCCCGAACAAGAACGGTAACGGTTTGCTGTCCTTGAAATCTTTGGCGGTGTTTCCGGCGTAAATCTCGCCGTCTGTGAGCGTTAGTTTCTTGATAGGTGTACCTGCCTTGAAGTCCAAGCTCTTGAAATCTACCCAAAAGATATCCGGGCTTAAAGTAGACTCGAAGTAATATACCTTATTCTTCTGGTCGGCTACCGTACGCCAGCGGGTAGAGGAGATATTCGGTTGATCCGGGGTCGTGATTCCCAGAGGTACCG
>ENA-OQCK01000310-OQCK01000310.1-human-gut-metagenome-genome-assembly--contig:-NODE-310-length-28692-cov-3.690705_pt1 | contig 28692 bp, 25 predicted proteins | sample MGYA00242498_ERZ504578 | MGnify/ENA primary metagenome ERZ504578 (study PRJEB26092, sample SAMD00036229) | human gut metagenome | host: Homo sapiens | study: EMG produced TPA metagenomics assembly of...
GAACAGAACGAAGTGTGAACCGGAAAATAAAGAAAATGAAGAGAGCTGCCACGTGTATGGATAACAGATATAAGAGGTAGCACTCAAAACGTTTTATAGAGATTCCTTTCATTAGATTCAACTTAAAAAAGTTCCATTATAATTATTCCGTTACAGTTGCTGCATATCGTGTAAGCGTTTGTAATATCCGTTCAGTTCAATGAGTTCCTCATGCTTGCCGCGTTCTACAATCTCTCCCTCATAGAGCACGCAGATTTCATCCGCATTCTTAATAGTAGAAAGACGGTGAGCAATGGCAATCGTTGTACGCGTCTTCATCAAACGCTCCAACGCTTCCTGTACCAGACGTTCCGATTCGGTATCCAGTGCCGAAGTAGCCTCATCCAGAATCAGAATCGGCGGGTTCTTCAAGATAGCACGGGCAATACTGATACGCTGACGCTGACCACCGGACAACTTACCGCCCCGGTCACCGATATTCATATTATATCCCTCCGGCTTCTCCATGATAAAATCGTGTGCATTCGCAATCTTGGCAGCTTCTATCACTTGCTCCATTGTTGCATTTTCCACACCAAAAGCGATATTGTTGAAGAATGTGTCATTAAACAAGATTGCTTCCTGATTCACGTTACCGATCAAACTGCGCAAATCGGCAATACGAACATCACGTATACTGGTTCCGTCGATTGTGATATCTCCTTCCTGCACATCGTGATAGCGTGGCAGCAAATCCACCAACGTCGATTTACCCGACCCCGACTGTCCTACCAGTGCGATCGTCTGACCTTTAGGAACTGTCAGGTTCACATGCTTCAACACTTCCCGTTTACCGTCATAACTGAAAGTGATATCCTTAAACTCAATTTTGTCATTCAGTCCCTTCAACGGTTTCGGATTCGAAATTTCTTTGATCTTATTCTCAGCTTTCAGAATTTTGTCTACACGCTCCATTGAAGCCAGACCTTTCGGGATGTTGTATCCTGCCTTCGCAAAATCTTTCAACGGATTGATTACGCTATACAAGATCACCATATAAAAGATAAATGTCGGAGCGTCAATCGATGCGTTTTGTCCCAGAATCAATGTACCGCCGAACCATAACACAGCTACAATCAGAATCGTTCCTAAGAACTCACTCATAGGATGCGCCATAGCCTGACGTATGGCAACCTTATTTGTCGCGTCACGAAGTTCGTTGCTGCATTTGGTGAAACGGTTAATCATTTTGTCTTCCGCAATAAAAGCTTTGATAATGCGCAAGCCACCCAACGTTTCTTCCAGTTGCGACATCGTATCGCTCCACTTGCTCTGCGCCTCCAAAGACTGGCGTTTCAGTTTTCGTCCTACCACACCCATCAGCCAACCCATTCCCGGCAACACAACGATCGTAAAGAGAGTCAACTGCCAGCTGGTGATGACCAGTGTCGCAAAATACAGAATAATCATAATCGGACTCTTCATCAACATATCCAACGAGCTGGTAATGGAGTTTTCCACTTCACCCACGTCCCCGCTCATACGAGCGATAATATCTCCTTTTCTCTCTTCCGAGAAGAATGACATCGGCAGACGCATCACCTTGGCATACACCATAATACGGATATCACGCACCACTCCTGTACGCAACGGAATCATTACAGCCGAAGAAGCGAAATAACAACCGGTTTTAAACAATGTCATAATCATCAGAAACAGTCCCAAAAAGATAAGCGCCATAGTAGGTCCATTATCTATTATCATCTGACTGATATAATAATAGAAGTTATTCTTAGCAACATCGGCCAAATCACCACTTCCCCATTCCATAAAATGATAGACCTTATCAGCCCTTCCGTCTTGAACAGGATACTCAGAATAGGAATCAAAAAAGTGAATGAAAACACATTGAATACAGCAGATAAAATATTCAGCAAAACAGCCCAGCCGATATACTTCTTATAAGGCGACACAAAACGTCGCATCAATTGTAGAAATTCCTTCATTACTTGCCATTAAATAAGTTAAGACCGCAAAGATACAATAAAACCGATTAACAGACAGCAGTTTCACCGAATTATTAACGCGATTTATCGAAAAGAGCTTGTAAGAAAGCGATCATATATCCGACAAACTCTCATTTCCCGAGTCATAAAGTCTTCCTTCCGGCAAGTCTTTCGCAATTGCCCTGTATCTCTTTTTGAGCGACAGCCACCACATGATAATAAACTCCGCGCGTTTTCCTGTACGATTTCACTCCCAACCGTTGCAGAATACGTCCGAAATAGTTCACCTGACCGGAAGAGAATTTCATTTTACTCGCCTTTTGTATCCGTTGCAATATATCGGCAGCAAGTATCCACTCTCCTTCTTCCTCATCGTCCGCAACGCGGTAATACACAAGAAACAGCTGTTCGATAAGCGGTGACTGTTCAAACTCCTGATTGGCTTCCGTCATAATGGCTTCTTCCTTTTCGTCAAACCAATACCGTTCATTGTGATAGAGCGCCGCCATTGCCTGCGCATAAAGCTGTTCATAATCAACAGGACGAACCACATCAATCACTCCCGTAACCTCCACACCTATATAACGACGACTGCCGGAAGTATCTGTCAGCAAATCCTTATGATTGCTTGTTCCGATGAAAGAAGCGTAACGGCGAAGTTCTTCTACCGCCGAAGCATTCGGGCGCCGTGTATTAACGACCGGCTTTTGCATGATATGTTTAAGGAAAGGCTGCTGATTGATACCTATCTGGTCAAACTCATCCATATTAATCAGTAAAAAACGATTCAGATACAACTCCGCATCCCGTTTCCGGCTAAAGTCAATGCTATCCGTATAGTACGCCTGCAAACACGGCGGTAGAATCAGGCGGCAAAACGTAGATTTCCTGTAAGCCTGCGGACCGACTAATATAGGCGAAGTGCTGTTTGCATGATTTTTACCCAGTCCACGCCAATGAGCTATCATGCTGAGAAACCAACGACGGAACAACTGTGCAATGGGGATTATTGCAAGGAACCCGCTTTGCCAGATCTCCGATGTGATCTTTGCCGTCCAACGGGGGAGATCATAAAGGAACTCTTCAATAGGCTGATAAACCGGCACATGATCTGAATTCAGATAACGCACCACGTCTTTGTCCCACAATTTAAGCCCTTCGTATTGCGCATTCATGGTAATACTTGCCATCAGCCTCTTATTTACCGGACGAAAATAAAAATCAAAACTGTTCCGTTGCCGGCATTCCACTTGCGAGGTCAACTGATTGAAACGAAACTCATAACGACGTTTCATAAACTCATCCATTTGCATCACAAACAGTTGTTCCGGCAGCAGACTGCTTTTATCCGCAAATCCTTTGCAAGTGCGATATACATTCTGCACTGTCTCACGGATCAGAAATTCATCATCCGGCAAGCGGTAATGGGCACGAGTCCACCGCACTGTATCCTCTGCGGGAATACCGGCACGAAAACAATGTCCGGCCAGACAAACCAGCAAGGAATGTATATCATCTCCCGGCTGATAGCCATGCTGCTCATCCAAAGCCCGCGCAAAAGCCGCCTCAAAAAGTACGGAAAGAGCTTTATAACTCTCATATCCCGGTACAAGCCGTTGTAAAGGCGAGGTTTCCGCCTTCACCTGTTCGCGATAGGTCGTTTCTCCCGGCATAGCATAGGCTGTTTCATATAGACAGGCATCGCTTCGGATTAAAATACAGTTCGGGGTCGAAGGTCAGACGACAATATTGCTCCAGTGAAGGTTCTTTCAAGTCGATATCGAAAGGAAGCTGCGGTTGATAAAATTTCACGGCGAGCCGGTAAGCGTGCGCATGGAAAAGTTCCGCTTGCTCACGGTTGCCCGGCAAAAGATCGTCAGGATAAGTAAAGCGTACCCATATCTTTACCGACTTTCCGGAAGAACCGGTAAAAGCAAGATAGGTCTGCGGAAACTCCTTCACACGTTCTTTCACCTCATCCGCTTCCATAGGTCCGGAGAGATTGTTCACTTGAAGCATCACCACTCCGTTGTACTCGTCCATTGTCATTACCCCATTCTTACGGACAAAGGCAGCCGCAGGAAGCAACTTCGGCACTTTCTGTACATAGTCATTTTTATCTCCCGGAAATATATAAGGCAGGACTTCTCTCATTCCTGAGACGAGTTGTGCTTTAGTTTCCACTTTCATTTGCTCCACGAGCTGTTCGATTTTCAACGTCCGCAAAGTGTTCACTCTGCCGTCGTCTCTAATTTGTGTTATTCTCATTACTTATTTAGTTTGTCCTGCATGTTTGTGTAGGGCGATTATTACCGGAGACAAAAGTACTGTAAATATTCCATACAAACAAATTTTAAAAGCGCTGGTTCTTCTTTCTACCAGAAAAGATTTTTCAATTTCATTTCTCATATTCTCATACTTTTCAGTTAAAGTGTAGTCAATCAAATAGATGTACTATGAGAAATACTTTTTCAAACAGGCATTTCTCATAGTTTATTCCACATTTCGGCTCAAAATTCGGGTATTTCTCATTGTTTTTCAGAGTATTTCTCATAGTCAGCACAACTCTGTTTGCCTAATGCCGGATAACTTTATCCAATATGAAATTAAACTATTATTTACGTATAAACAACTAAGCATTTACTTGTTTTCCGCCCAATATTGTTGTATCTTTGAAGGAACATTCCAACCGTTCCACTCCAGTGCACAGGCCTGTCTACTCCAGTAAAAAGTTCTGTCTACTGAAGTGCAAAGAACCGTCTACCGGAGTGGAACGATAGAAGCATCGGTAGGAAAAGAAAGGAATGAAGCAAGATATAGCAACAGCCTAAGTAACATAATATATAAATCACCATTAAATTGAAACAGCAATGGCAATACAATTCGAGTTTTATAAGAATCCCCAACCGGAAAAAGAAGGGGAAGAACCAAGCTACCACCCTCGCGTAGTTAATTTTCAACATGTCACTACTCAGCGACTAGCAAAAGAAATCCACATGGCAACTACTTTCGGAAAAGCAGAAGTAGAGGCAATGTTAATGGAACTGAGCAGATGCATGGGGCAATCATCTGCGCGAAGGAGAAAGAGTACATCTGGACGGGATCGGGTATTTTCAAATCACGTTGCAAGCCGCCGAACCCATACACTCACTTACTACCCGTGCCGACAAAGTGAAACTAAAATCCATCAACTTCCAGGCCGACAGAGACTTGAAAAGTTTGTGTATGGGCACACACCTGCGGCGTTCGAAATATAAACCGCATTCCGCCTCTCTTTCAGAAGAAGAAATTGACCGGAAACTCACGGAATATTTTGCAACGCATCCTGTCTTGACTCGTACTAATATGCAGTCTCTTTGCAGCTTCACTCAAAGTATGGCCAGCCGGCAAATACGCAGGCTAAAGGCAGAAGGTAAGCTGCAAAATATCGGGAAGCCTACGCAACCTATCTATGTTGCAGGGACGGGATACTATGAGAAATGAGCAAAATCAGGGTCGTTTTGCAAAAAAACTATGAGAAATACAAGTTCCTAAAAGTATTTCTCATAGTCTACTTTACTAATTATCTGCGATTTATAGCGAGCTTATGAGAATATGAGAAATGAAAATCAAAAATACGCGTCAGAGGATCGAGCTAATATAGAAAACCAACAACCCAAATAGGCAACTTACACCTGTAAGGTGTTTCTATCCCATCAGCTAAAATATAGGAATCAGGCACATCCGCTATCTGATTATACGTTTTACCTTCACCGTCAACTTCCAAAGTATATTTCCCATTAACTTTAAAATCTCCTGTCTTCTTTCCATATTCTATTTCATGATCACAAGAAAGTTGATTCACTACAAAAGTTTCACGTGCTGTTCCTATTTTCACAGGATGAGAAGCCAAAGCATACAACAGATTAGGATTATCCAAATAAATCTTATCCGGCTTTTGCATCTTCTTGACAGATAATAAATCCGCATATAAGAGATGCAGTAGTTTTGCTTTTTCCAAACTATTCAGGTATTCTATAACCGTGTTACGATGAATACCGATAGTTGTCGCCAATTTGGATATATCCACTTCAAAAGGAACAGAGGACGCAAGAATACCCAACAAGGCTTTTATCTTACGCACATTACCCACATCAATTCCACACAACTGAGGTAATTCCGTTTCTACAATAAAATTAACAACCTGTTCTATGCTTGTGTAATAGTCTATCTGATTTTTCAAATAAAACGGATAATATCCATACTGCAAATATTCTCTAAAAAGAGGCAAAGGACGACACACTTTGTTCACCTCCGAGCAGATATTTCCAGGAGAAGTCAGAACCTCTTCCAAAGTACATATAGGTAAATCCAACTGTTTATAAAACAATAAAAATTCCCGAAAGGAAAGTCCCTGCATTTCATAAGGGATACAACGCCGGGATAAGTCAGCGTCAGTATTCAATATATTAAGTAAAGAGGATGCACTGAACACAACTTTCAAATCGGGATACATATCATATACTTCCTTTATCTCCTTGCTCCAAGTCGGATATTTATGTACCTCGTCCAAGAGAGATGCTTCCCTCCATTTTTCACAAACACATCCACCAACTCCAACAAAGTATGATTGGAGAAATAAACAGAGTCCAGCGTACAATAGAGCACTTCCCTGCTATAAACCTCATAATGCTGCTTCATATACTGCAACATTAAAGTAGTCTTTCCCACTCCACGAGGCCCTTTAATAGCAACCAACTGGGCATCCCAATTGATCTGATACATCAATGTCCTTATTATCTCGGTTGATGTCAACGACAACAAACGATCTTGTTTCGCAAAAAGAGTTTCCATAAATTTCTATATCTTAGTACTTTCAAATACAAAGATAACCATTTGCTGTTTGAAAACAGCATTTTCCGCTACTTTTTGCTGTTTGAAAACAGCAAACGGAAATTATTTCAATTTTAATCACCGGCACGTACCTCACGAACGAATTTCTGAATTTCAAAGGGAGATTCCACTTTATCCACGCTTGCATAATAAGGAAGCAGAAAACAGACAAAACCTTCTTCCACTTCACGATTAGGAAAACCCAAACGGTAAATACCCAATTTTTCATCATATCTCTTAATAGTAAGGTATCCACTCTGATAAAGCACCGGAATAGGATTGATAAATTCAGAATCTATGTTGTTCAACACTTGAGCATTAGTTTCTTCACGAGCCATCCAGTGCAGATCATAATTGCACTTTCCAGTATTTCCATAGCCAACCCTTTAAAACACTCTTACTTCCCCTGAAAATAGGTTTCAAACATAACAATGAGAAATCTTATTACTCATATTCCACTAGATTTCATATCAGACAAATAAACATAAAAACATATGGAATATATATAACATTCCGGTAACTGATATTAAAAAACAGAATCCAGATATAAAAGAAATATCTGAATCCTATTTTAGCTAAACTAAATTGGGGACAATATCCCTCATATTTGAATAAAAATCAATATAGCTTTCATTCAAGATATCTAATCTTCCTGATATACAGGACCATCATCAAATCCCCTCAATAGACGCTGAATTCGAATTTTTTTCTCTTCTTCTGTCAGTTCTACTTTCTCCAAAGCAACCCCTCTAAAATCAAATAGTATTAAATGTGCTATTCTATAATTAGCCGTGAGTGAGAAATTATATTCAGTAAGATTTTTCAAGCCAAATCTTATCATTTCAACATCTTTACCACCCATAGAGCCGTATTTCTTATCTATTTTTCCAGCAGTCACCCCCAATCCTGCCTCTATCAAATTAGACGCAGGGACAAAATGCCCCACAATACTCTCCTCGAAAAATTTTACTTGTTCTTCTATTTCAACAATTATATATTCATTGGGAGCCATGATGTATGCTTTCTTTTCCACATTAAAATCATGTACCAAATTAATTTGCCCATTAGGTAATTTTCTATATACTTTACTTACATGTAAAGTATAATGAGCTAGACTCATGTTTTCCGGTCTAAAAGGTGTAATTTCAACGACTTTATATCGTATTAAATCATTCAATTGTTTATTAGTAACTAAATTTCCAAACATAATTATTTATTTTTAAAGTGATTAATTAAGCATTCATCAACTGTTTAGCTTTAAACAAAAGAGTTGTTCTATTCTCGAGGTCAATTGTTTCAAATTCTCTATATATTTGAAGAATATTAAGCCACGCAGTAAGGTTCCCCTCCTCCTTCTTCAAAATCTCTTTAAAACAATTCAAAGCTTTGATATAGTCATTTAAAGCAAGATAAATCTCCCCCAAAATAGTGTAGACACTCACAAAAGATTTGACATCTAAATACAAAGAACATTGCTTTAACCCCTTCTGTAAAATTGCTATTCCTTCCTGATATGCCTCTTTTACGTGCTCCTCATCCATTAGAAATCTATCATGTTGAGCCTTACAAATAAAAACTTTCGCAATATTTATATAATCTTCGATATCTTCATGAGTATTTAAGGCATCTCTGAAATAATGTAATGCCTTATCATAATCTTTTATCTCCAAATAAGCAATTCCTAACCCGCTTTGAACATTATCCAGAATCCTCTTGTCAGCTTTAATACTATCATCTTCCAAACATTGATTAAAAAATTTAATAGTCAAATGATATTCCTTTAGTTGTAAATAGCAATTAGCAAGGTAATACCAGCACCTCACATTCTCTGTAGTCTTGTTATATCTTTTTAAGAATGTCAACGATTGCTTGTATTTCCCAAGTTTATAATAGCATAAGCCAACATAGTAATCTAATTTATCAACTTCCGACACCGCAATTTCCCCCTTATATTTATCAATAATTACATCGTACTGTTCAATTCCCCCTCTATAATTTCCATCATAAAATTTTGCATAAAAATTAGCACAGGCTTTTTGTATTTCTGTAGCCTGTTCATCAAGTTCTATGTTTTCCGCCTGATTTCTATAATTAGCACGATTAACTTCATCAATTTCAATGCTATCCATATTATGTCTACTTAATGCATCCAATTTCTTTTTTACTTCTTGGGCATCCTCATAAATATCATCTATTTTTTGTACTCTCTCTTGGATATGCGCCTGAGCACTTTCTTCCAATTCAGCAATCTTCACAGATAACTCCGTCTTTCCTTTTTCTAAATGCTTAGTAATTTTCTTATTTACTTTTATAGCATATATGGGAAATCCTAAAGTAAATGCTGCAAAAATAACCCCGAAAGCAGAAAGAAGTATTCCCAACTCCGTACTATATCTAGTTAATATAGCTTCTTTTTGCTTTAATTCTAAGTCTCTCAATTCATAACTGATTTTTTTCTCTGTTTGGGCTAATTTCTTATCAAGAATTACTGACTCGCGTTTTATTGTATCTAATAAATTTAGCAAAGTGCTCTCTTTGGCATAAACAAAGCTAGCAACCCCTACACAAATACACATTAGACAGATGATCTTCTTCATAATCCAATATTTTTCCGAAATATATGAAAAATCAAAAAAACAAGCAACTATTTCAGGCAAATTTACTAAATAATCCATAACCTCCAATATAATTAACATGAACAAATGAGCCCCTTACTTAATCAGAGGAATATGAATGCTCAACTTCTAAGAAATAATTTCCATATCATTTCAGTAAAAACTATTTTTCCGCTTAATTCAGTGTATAAAACAAATATTTTCTCTATATTTGTAGAAACGCACCACAAACTAGATTATTAACACACTAAACTAAACGCCATTATGAAAAATCTACTTAATGTTTTGTTCATTTTATTATTTATCTCGTCATGCTCAGATACGGACAACAGCACATTTCCTGAGATAAACGACGAGGAGGAAAATAATACGGAGAAAATCATTCCGTTAAAATTAGAGATAGAAGACACACGGAAAAACATTTTCGATTATGCCGTTTTTGGCTTATTTCCCAATGATTATTTCATTATGTTTTCTCTATTCGACATTTACGATTCAATCACGTGGAAAGTTTCTAATTTAGACGGTAGCCTAAAAATATTCAAACATACAGAAGGTAGCGCCAATTTCATACGTCAATGGTCTCATTCTTTTTATAGCCCGGGAAAATACAAAGCGTATGTGTCAGGATACAAAAACAAAGAAGTAATCAGCAGTGACACCGTAGAAATAGAGATTACGAACACTAAAGATTTTCTTTGCTATAATTGGAAAGACATAAAAGGCTCTATCGGACATGCGACAGGATACGAAGATGTTTTAAACGATTATGAATTTATCACGTATGAGGATATGCATCAAGGAATCCCTTCTGTATCCGTGTATCTTCGCGACAAGGAAAAGAACGACAGACCCGCCTTTCTTATACGAAGTAAAAAAATACTCACTGACTATATAAATTCGCTATATAATACAACTCCTGTTTACGACGAAACGGATGATATTCTCCTCAAAAAACGCGAAGAGTTATTCGTGTATAAAGAAGAAAACACCTATCCTCTATGTATATGGATTACTCCAAAATCAAGGATCGTATTAATCAAGAATGAAAGGTTTAATGAATATCAGCTCTATGCGGAGCCGAACTATGATATTCAATGATTTGTTGTCAGACAACTAAAAGACCAGACTTCCCTGAAAATTACAATATTCTGCAAGACATCTCTGGAATGCTCACATAAATCCCCTAATTTATAAGAGAATATCAGAGACATCTTGCAGTAAAAAGGAAAGTATCAACTACTCATATCATACTATTTTGATAAGATATCATTCGGAGCGACACTGGTATTATGGAATATCCTGAATCAGACCTTCCCAACTTTTAATACCAATCCGTTCCAGATATTGTTTAAAGTAATCATCTTCTTCATCAGTACCCGCTTTCTGATAGGTAGTCCATACAGGTTTAGCTTCTCCCTTATATTCTTCATCGCTGTATTTACGTAATCCCAAAGGAACACCATCGCCTAAATGATCAAACCAGCTATGCCATTGGATTCCATTAATACCGTCCAAAGCATTAATTTTCTTCCACCCATAAGCAAATCCGGCCGCTTGATCCTGCAAATCTTTATCTTCATAGCTCGGAGAGCATGTTCCTGCTTCAGAAAGCCATACAGAACGCCTGATATTTCCCTTATACTGGTTCTGCGAAATACCAACCCATTTATCCAGTACTTCAAGATTCTTCAGTGTCACATATTCCGTATCCATAGAGAAAGTCGCCTGAGCGTCATCCCAAGTACAAGGATTTCCCAGCTGTGCCGGATAACTGTGGCATGCCAACGACCAGAAGAAATCACCTTCAGCCTTACTAACTGATTCATCAGATCAAGCATATCCCTCACTTTATACCAGCCACCGCCGGCGGCAATATTCCACCCATGCGAGAAAGAAATGAACACTTCTGAATGCTGGTCATACTGATGTACAATATTATAACACATACGCATTGAACGAAGATAAGTATCCATAAATGTGGCAATCGGCTTATCTCCCATATTTGTCCAATGAATTCCTCCATCTACCTCATTATGGATAATCCAATGTGCTATACGCATATCGGGATCACTATATCTTTGCGCTAAAAAGTCAAGTGCAGCAGCATAACATTGAGTAGACTCTACCGTAGTCATATTGGGCATCGTATAAGGAGCTACCCCGTTATAATCCGGATGCTTCAGGAGTTCGCCTGCATCTCCGGAAGGAGCAATCAACAAAATGCCGGCTACAGAAATTCCACGTTGACTGGTCTGTTGCAATACTACATCAAATGAACTTATCAGATATTGTTCGTTAAAATAATATGTTTTTCCTCCATATGTATACGGTATGTCACCCGGCTGCTCAGAAAGATGCATAAAATTACTAATAGGAATATTGATAGTAGCACTGCTGATTCCCAACTCATCCAAATCATGTGTCAATAATCCATGATTAATAAGTCCGCCCAATCCTTTCTTCGATTTCAGAGGAACCGCTTCGACACTTTGTTTTGCATGAATTGCATCTACATTAGCATAACGTGCATGAGAAACAAGCTCATCCACATCCGCTCCTTCTTTAAACACGGCCCATTTGGACAATAGACGATCATATTTAAAATCTCCCACAGTAACATAGCGATCTAACTGTATGGAGAAAGAGTTTTCTGATAAAGGAATTTTAAACTCTACCTTCTCCGTTTTAAACATGTCCACAAAAGGAGGTATTTCGCCCAAGAAGAAAGTACCTTCGCCCGTATAATCTCCTTGGATAATTACCGATGTTTCTCCAACCGTAACATCTGTGATATGGCAGGCATATTCTTTACTCAGATAATCTTTAATTCCTTGCTCATACTTCTCTTTATTCAAGGCTTCATTCTTTTCTTCCTCTTCTTCCTTTTTCTCTTCGTCGTTCATAACACGCAGGCGAATGTTACGCATCTGTATGGTATTATTAGGATCAGTTCCAAAGTCCATACGCAAGTTATCTCCTTTTTTACCCCAATTAAAATTCTTTCGATATTCTTTCAGACGAACACTAAAAGAAGCCCATTCTTCAGAAGCCGGCACCTGCCCCGCACTCATACTATGCGCCGGATCAATTCCTGTTTTTACATCCATAAAGAAAAGTTCGAGATTACTCATCCCCAACGTTGTCTGATATTCAAATTCAAGTACATTACATTCCTCAGGCACATCTTCCGCAAATACTCCGGTTGTCGCCCATGGATCACCATCAGTTGTTTCTATAGTGCAAGTACTATCCTCATGTAAAGTCAAATTAACCCCCGACTTATACTTTCCATTCAATAACATATAAACAGGTGGAGTAATAGTCTCCTCAGGAGGAGTAACGGGAGGCTCTACATTTTCTAGAAAATCGTCCTGACAGGAAATTAAATTCACAATCAAAAATAGTACTCCCAACAATCCCACGCATCGCCCTACAAAGCGACCTAGTTTTCTCGTATAAAAAACTCTCAGCTTTCTCATAATTTCAGTTTTAGTTAATTATAAACAATCAGAAATTTTCAATAATATTCCAATCAGAAATTCCAATTATAGGTAAAAATTGCTCAAAAAATTCATCTTCTTCGTGTGTGTTTGCTTTTTGGTAGACATACCATGCAGGTTTAGGTTCTCCATTATAAGATTCATCCAAATATTTACGTAACCCAAAACAAGCACCATCACCTGGATGATCAAACCAATTATGCCATTGCCAAGCATCAATACCTTCTAAAGCATTAACCTTTTTCCAAGCAAAAGCAACACTAGCCGCTTGTTTCAGAAAATCTTCATCTGAATAAGTAGGAGAATTTACTCCAGCTTCAGAAAGCCAGACTGAACGCTTAACAGTGCCTTTATATTTATTTTCTTTAGCAAGTGCCCACTTACTTATAACCTCAAGATTTTTAAATGTCACAAACTTGGTATCCATAGAAAACGTAGCATTAGGATCATTCCAGACACACGGGTTTGTCAAATCTTGAGAATAACTATGATAAGCTAGAGCCCATTGAAAATCTCCTTCAGCTTTGCTATACACATTCAGCAAATCTATTATCTCTTTACTCGTATATAACCACCAACCAACATTTGCTATCTGCGTCCACGAATGGGTAAGAGAAGCAAATACTTCAGCATGTTCATCGTATTGGCGCACAATATTGTAACAAATTCTCATTGATTTTATGTAAGTATCAGCAAATACCGTTACCGGCTTGATTCCCATATTTGTCCAATCAACACTACCGTCCACCTCATTATGCATAATCCAATGAGCAATACGTCCATAACGGTTATTTGTCGTACAATATCTTTTTGCAAGAAAATCAAATGCAGCAGCATAACAATTTACAGATTCCAAATTTGTCATATTAGGCATTGTATATACTCCTCTAAGATAATTAGGATGCTGTAATAAGATCCCCAAATCAGGATCTATACATTTAGCTGCCGGTTCAACCAAAATAATAGCGGCAACAGCAATATTATGTTTGGCAGCTTCGATAAGAGGAGCATCAAGTACATTCTTTAAATATGTCTCATCAATATAATAGGTTCTTCCACCATATTCATGAGCAATATCTCCCGCTTGGGGAGTAAGACGCATAAATTGGGTAATACAAACATTTATTGTCGCACTGCCAATAGCCAATGATGTAAAATCCGAGATATACTGATTAGAGATTATTCCTCCCAATCCCTTTTTAGTAGTTAGTTTAAAAGGTGGCAGATTCTGAAGAGGAGATATTTCATCTACATGATGCGCATGAGATACTAATCGGAAATCTGTTACTTCTTTTTTGAAAACAGCCCATTTTGACAACAGCCGATCGTACATTGCGTCATCTTTCTCAACAAAACGTTCAATTTCAATATTAAAAGACGAATTCGGCAGTTTTATTTGAGTAGAAAGCTCTTTCAATTTTATAACATCCTGAAAAGGTGGGATCTCAGCAAGATAATATTCACCATTGCCAGTACATTTCCCAATTACATTAATAGAGTTCTTTCCTACAATCACCTGTGAAACTTCACACGGATACTTATTTTGCAGGTAAGTCTTCAAACTTTCTTCATATTGAATATCTTCTTCTGTGAAAGGAGACTGAACACCTTCCTCTACTTGTCTATCCTCTTCCTTACATGAAAAGACTAGAATTAAATTACATAACAGAAACAATACAATAAAATGATTTTGACAAATCATTTTTTGGAAACTTTCCTCCCAATAGTCTCATAAATAAATACAAAAGGTTTAGGTTATTTAAAGTACAAAGATAGAATTATAATATCAACATGGACAAATCATTTTCTTTTTTTTACCTTTTTATATATTAAGAAGTATTCTTATTCCAAAAGACTTTTCATGTCAGCACCACTCATTCATCAACCAATAATATTTTCGTAGATTTCTCATTTCCCGTATAGTATACAGACAGTTTATTCGCCATATATAAAAACAAGAAACAAGCAAACACTACACAGAACTCCAAAGATATTTCACGGCCACTTATCAGCGATATAACATCTACGGATCAGATAATAGATAAATCCATATCCTGGGAAAAAGTATATATTAGCCTTTAATCTTCAAACATCAAAATAAATTCCATATATATATTTTGATAAGTATCGTAATCTGATTATATTTGCAAAATACATCTTAATAAAGATAGAATATTCATTGTAAATGATTAAATAATGGACAAACCTATATATGTAACCTCACCTTTACTACCTCCTCTAGAGGATTTTACCTCATATCTAAAAGAAATCTGGGACAGTAGAATTCTTACAAACAACGGTAGTTTCCATAAGAAGCTAGAAGAGGAATTAGCTATATATTTAAAAGTCCCTTATCTTTGTTTATTTACCAATGGAACTTTACCTTTAATCACTGCTCTACAAGCAATGCGAATTACCGGTGAAGTTATTACCACCCCTTTTAGTTTTGTCGCAACCACGCACTCTCTTTGGTGGAATGGAATAAAACCAGTCTTTGTAGACATAGAGCCAGAAACGTGTAACATTGATCCTGCTAAAATAGAAGCAGCTATAACCCCACGAACAACAGCTATAATGCCCGTGCATGTATACGGAAAGCCTTGTAAAACAAAAGAAATTCAAGAGATAGCAGACAAATATGGCTTGAAAGTAATTTATGATGCCGCTCACGCATTTGGTGTAGAAATACACGGAAAAAGCATACTAAACTCCGGGGATATGTCTACATTAAGTTTTCATGCAACCAAAGTATTCAATACACTAGAGGGAGGTGCATTAGTAATACACGACGAACAGACCAAAAAACGTATTGACTATCTAAAGAATTTTGGTTTTGCAAGTGAAACGGAAGTAGTAGCTCCAGGTATAAACAGTAAAATGGACGAAGTACGTGCTGCCTATGGATTATTAAACTTAAGGCAAGTAGACCAAGCTATCGAACAACGACGTCTAATAGCCATCAAATACAGACAATCGCTAAAAGATATTGAAGGTGTCTCATTCTTTGATGACATACAAGGAGTGCGTCATAACTATTCTTATTTTCCTATTTTTATAGATGCCTCAAAATATGGTATGACGCGTGATGAACTCTATTTTAAAATGAAGGAACAGAATGTTTTTGGACGCCGTTATTTTTACCCTCTGATTAGTACATTCTCGACTTACCGTGGATTAGAATCAGCCAAGCCCGAAAATTTACCAATAGCTAACCAAATGGCTAGCCGTGTAATTTGTTTGCCAATGCATCATGCATTAAACGAATATGAAGTAGAACACATTCTTCAACTAATAAAAAATAATAATGATACAATTATCCGAAACAGCAAAGTCTATAACCCCCTCTTTAACTAGAAAGTTATTTAATCTTGCTCAAAAATACGATAATGTAATAGATTTCACTTTGGGAGATCCTGATATTCATCCACATCAAAATATTAAAGATGCAGGATGTAAAGCAATATTAGAAGGACATACCAGATACTCTCCCAATGCTGGGTTACTTGAATTAAGAGAGGTTATATCAACCAGATACAAAGAGCAATATAATATGGAATATAGCCCTTCTGACGAAGTTATGATTACTGTTGGAGGAATGGAGGCATTATATCTAGCATTATTAGCTATTCTAGACAAAGGAGATGAAGTCATAATACCTGCTCCATATTGGATAAATTACGAACAAATGGTATGTATGTGTAACGGCATCCCCATAATCGTAAACCCTAACAATCCTAATGACTTATCCTTATCCATCGAAAACATAAAAAAGGCTGTCACTTCAAAAACAAAAGTCATTATTCTAAATACTCCCAACAATCCTTCAGGATTAATCATCAGTGACAGTGCACTTCAACAAATAGCCGAGATAGCCATTGAAAACAATCTGATAGTGATAACTGACGAGGTATACAAAACTCTTTTATATGACAATATACGTTTTAAAAGTATTGCCACGCTTAAAAATATGAAAGAGCGCACTGTCATTATCAACAGCCTATCTAAAGAATTTTGTATGACAGGCTGGCGCTTGGGATATGCAGCAGCACCAGCAGAGTTAATATCAGCAATGACTATGTTTCAAGAGAATATAGCAGCATGTGCTCCTCTTCCCTCTCAATATGCAGCAATAGAAGCATTGAGGCATCCTGAATATTCAAAAGGAATGATAGAGGAATTTACACGTCGTAAAGATAGTTTAATAAAAGAGGTTAGTAAAATAAAAGGTATAAAAGTCAATATACCCCAAGGAACTTTCTATGCTATGCTAAATATAAAATCGACCGGATTAAAGTCAGAAGAATTTGCATATACTTTGTTAGAAAAAGAACAAGTTGCCGTAGTTCCAGGAATTACTTACGGTGAATGCTGTGAAGGCTTTATCAGAATAGCTTTCACACTGGAAATTAGTAAAATAGAAGAAGGTATTCAAAGAATAAAACGGTTTATCGAAGAATTATAGTATGAAAAAGGTATTAATGCTAGGCGGTTCTCTGTATCAGACCTATGTGATTAAAGAGGCTGTTAAAATGGGATATTATGTAATTAGTTGCGACTATCTTCCAAATAATCCCGGACATAGATATGCTCATGAGTATTACAATATCAGTACCACAGATAAAGAAGCTGTTTACAAGCTAGCCAAAGACATTCAGGTAGACGGCATTGTAGCATACGCTTCTGATCCTGCAGCACCTACCGCTGCTTATGTATGTGAAAAATTAGGACTACCAACGAGTCCCTACTCTTCCGTAGAGATTTTATCTAGAAAAGATCTATTCAGACAATATTTAAGCGAGCATAATTTTAATGTACCAAACTCATTCAGCTGTAGTACATACAAAGAAGCTTTGGATAATCTTTATAAAATCAATCTTCCCGCAATGGTTAAACCCGTTGATTCTTCAGGAAGTAAAGGATCAATAAATTAACAGATATTTCTCAATTAGAAACATTTGTCAATGATGCATTATCCTATTCCCGTAAAAAACGGGTTATTATCGAAGAATTTATAGAAAAAGACGGTTATCAAATCTCCGGAGATGCATTTTCTGTAAATGGCATATTAAAATTTCATTGTTTTGGGAATGAATTCTATAATCCTTCTACTATAAAGGATTTTGCTCCATTAGGAGAATGTTGGCCGATTCAGGCAAGTTCTAATGTCATCACCACACTAGAAAAAGACTTACAACGTTTGTTTACCGAGTTAGGTATGAAAACGAATGCATATAATATTGAGGCGATTCTAGGTAAAAATGGTAAACTATATTTATTAGAAGTGGGAGCAAGAAGCGGAGGTAGTCTCATTCCACAAATTACTAATTTGGCAACTGGGGTCAACATGGTAAAATATGTGATAAAAGCTGCTATGGGAGAAGACTGCTCTGACATAATGATGGCACCAACAACAGGTTATTGGTCCAACTTCATGCTACATAGTAAGCAAAGTGGGATATTTGAAAAGATATGGTTCGAAGATAATTTTGCCAAGAATAATTTAGTAGACTGCGTCACAGAACTAAAAGCTGGTGATAAAGTTCACGCCTTTCGTGATGCAGGCGATGCTTTAGGCACTTTAATTCTCAAGTATTCTTCAAAAGAAGAAATGTTTAATTTGATAGAGAATATAGACCAATTTGTTCGTGTTATTACTAAATAATTCTTAAAATATGCATCTGACAATCGGCACAGATTCTTTATCCTATACGGAATTCAAAGATTTTGTTATTGTTTCTTCAAACTGGTTTACACCTTCCTTGCAAGAAATGCCTAACTTATATGAATGGATTCTAAAAATGTACCAAAATGGAAAGATATATTATTTCACATCAAAAAATGACATTGTATCTCTTGTCGTTACCTATGAAAATACAAAGCAACATTTCATATATATTCCTTATATTTGTGTACATCCTCATTTTCAAGGACAGGGTATTGGCAAACAAATCATTAACCATATAATAGAAAAACTTCCGACCAATACCCACAGCATCTATTTAGAAGTAAGGAAAGACAACACACATGCAATTCAACTATATAGGAAATTGGGATTTTGCAATTTTGAAGATAGAGGAGAAAAATATTTATTGAAAAAAGAATTATAAACAAATATATTCATCTTATGGAAAATACTCCATTAGTCAGTATAATCTGTAGCACATATAACCATGAAGCATATATTGCTCAATGTTTGGAGGGTTTTTTAATACAACAAACCACTTCCTTTTGAAATTCTAGTTCATGATGATGCATCAACTGATAACACCCCCTACATTATTCATGAATACGAGTACAAACATCCTCAAATCATAAAACCTATATATCAAAAAGAAAATCAATACTCGCAAGGGGAAGATATATTTTTCAAGTATCAATGTTCTAGAGCCCAAGGTAAATATATTGCAATTTGTGAAGGGGATGATTATTGGATTGATCCATTAAAACTCCAAAAGCAAGTAGACTTTCTAGAACAAAATCCTGATTATGGAATGATTTACGGATTTAGCAAAATCTACAATCAAAGTAAAAAGAAGATAGAAGAAAAACTGTTCGGTTCAGAATATAAAGGATTTGATGACTTATTAGCATATAACAGAGTATCAACCCTGACGACTTGCATACGTACAGAGCTTATAAAAAAATACTTTGAAGACATTAAGCCACAAGAAAGAAATTGGCTTATGGGAGACTATCCGATATGGTTATGGATAGGCTACCATTATAAAATAAGTTTCTTTCTGATATAATGAGCGTATACCGTGTGTTAGAAGAGTCTGCAAGTCATTCAAAAGATATAGAAAAAAACGAAAGATTTGTTCTTTCAACTATTGATATAACCTCCTTCTTTATTAAAAAATTTCATCTTTCACCAGCTCCATTATATTACCATGCCTTAAACGAATACTACTACGACCTATTTAGCATATTTAAAGATGCCCAAAATTACCATAAAGCAAGACATTATGCAAATATCATAGTTTCTAAATATATTCCCTCTCGTTCACGCAAAGAAATACGAAAGTTTAATCGCAAGTATATTATATTCAAAATATCAGGACTGTTAAAATCTCGAAAATAGCAATTAATCTCATGCAAGTATTATTTCCTTTTTTTAAAACATATTTTCCTATCCAGTTTTTCAGCCTTTTCCAAAGTGCATCCAAGCCATATAAACAAACTAACAGGAAACTTAAAAGCGCTAAAAACATAGTAATAATCGGGGCTTTGACACCCCCATGAAAGCTTTCTTGAATAGTTAAAGTATTCCTTTCTCAAAGGATGCGGGCATCCATGATGCCAAGGTTTTAAAGGACCAGAAAAATGTATCACCGCTGGAGAGTCTAGATTTTCATGCAGTTCTCGCATATATTTCTTCGCAATAAAAGGTGGTTTTCTATAAAAGCAATCCAACATATTCCATTTGATTGGCACAAACAGTACTTTCCCATGAAGTAATGCATTCAGAACATCCTGATCATGAAGGACAATTTTCTCTCGACAATCACGAATATACGCCATCGCCTTATTCGTGAAATCCATATCACGCAGATATTTCACATTCAACAACACAAATCCTGCATTAAAGTACAAATCCGATTCTGGGAATCCCAATCTTAAAGCATTCTGATTTGGAGCATCCTCCATGCCAGCCAAAGCATAATTTGTTATATCAGAATCATATAAAGCAGAGATATCTTTTTTAAAAATAATATCTGAATCAACATATAAAGCCTTGTCAACTTCAAAAGGTAACAGCTGAGGGATAAACAAACGCAAATAAGTTGCCAAAGAAGGATAATCGGTTGATTTCATTGGAAAATTTAATACTAGCTCTGAAGGTATATCTATAAAATGAATTTGTTTTTGATAACTATCCACCAACTCCTTCAATAAGTTTTTGCTTTTCTCTGATAGTTCTAATGATAAAACATATATTGTAATAGCCCCCGGATTAGACTCAAATAAAGATAGCAACATAGCTCCACAATGTTGACAATACTGATCATCGATACCACATATTATATTCTTCATATCACAAAATTACTTTACAACTTATCTTCTTAATCTTACAACTTCTTAAAACGCTTTTATGACATACGGTATTTCTTAAAAAAGAATCCCAAAAAGCGATACCACTTAAACTTCTCATTTTTTTCTTAGAATCTTTGAGCCAAGAACCTGAGAAATGATGAATAGAATATGTTCGCGGAGTTACTTCCAATTCACGAGTATCAAATGTTTTGGGACTAAAATAGTCTACAGGAAAAATAGATATAACCTCAGGAGAGAAATCAAACTCATCAACTTTCTGAATTTCTTTTAAAGTAAAATGCTGATTTATCAGATTTCGTATGATAAAAGGCATAACTTGAATATCAAAATCCCAGTTATATTCATGTTTACCTTTCACATAAAATGGCCTATTCTGATAATAATCCAACAAATACCTCATTAAAGGATGCCCCTTTTCAAAGCCAATAGTCGCAGCTTCAATAATACTTTCACTTTTTTCTTTCCCTATAAAATAAGGTAAATGTAACAAATCATTAAATGATCTCAGGACTTCCACATCACAATCCAAATAAATTCCTCCATAATGATACAAAGCATATGCACGAATATAATCTGAAGCAAAAGCATATTTGCCAGCATAAAAAGCCGTCTTCACCCATTGCGAAGAATTAATATCAAAACACTTAAAATTCCATAACTTAAACTCATAATCCGGAAGATATTTCTTCCAACTATACATACATGCCTGAATCCCGTCCGGATAAGGTTCATCACTCAACCAACAATAATGAATTACTTTAGGTATCATAAAGCTTATATATCAACAATTATTATTCAAAATACAATTCACAATTACTGTTTCAATTTTTTAAATGCAAAATGAATGCAATAATAAATCGGCCAATAATATGCAATATTCCTTATTCGCTTATAAACTCTAATATCAAATTCCTCCTTAGGAAACATCAATAAGCGTCTGAACCCTTCTCGTATCTCATCAATTTCATGCTGAAAATCCTTAGGTCTTATTCTTTGTAAAGCCTGTTTAAACTGTAATAAAGCATTTCGAAGTATCATAGTTTGTACTTCAACTAACTCTTTACCGGAAAACAATGCCTGCTCATGTATAAAATTCAACCTAATAAAACAAGATAAAATATAATGATAACGATTCTCTGGAGAAATTGTATGACAAATACTATTGGTACGTTCCACGTAATAATAGTAGGTTTTATCAACCCAAACAATCTTATTACACATCATAATCCAACAATGCATATTCCTACGATCCTCATAAACAAACCCGTCAGGAAATCTCAAAGAATCAAACAATTCTCGTTTGAATAATCGAATCCAGACTGCACAACTCTTTCTTTCCCACATTAAATCTTGAAGAAGTTCTTCCTTTACACAGACAATTTTATCCCCTGAATTTGGAGCCAAAAGTTCTATACGTCCATCTTCATACTCATAACAATAATTACAAAATGTAAGATCCGCTTCATTTTCAATCATCGCTTCAACCAAATCCTTAAACATATCAACTCCTATGTAATCATCGCTATCAACGAATCCAATGTAAGGAGCCGTTGCAACATCAATTCCAGCATTTCGAGCCACACATAAACCAGCAACAGAAAGATGAAGGACCTTTATCCGAGAATCGATTTTCGCATATTCATCACATATCTCTGCAGAATTATCTGTAGACATATTTTCAACAAGAATAATTTCAATTTCTTTTAGGGATTGATTACGCACAGACTCCACACATTTATGTAAATAAGGTGCTGTATTATGTACTGGTATAACAACACTTACTAAATAACTATTTTCCATACAGAAGGGCCTTATTGATAAATGCAACAAAGATATAAAAATTAGAAACACCCAAAGAGCATTATAGAATAAATTTCATATCTTTGCCAATGTTATTATCAAAGCCAGAATAAAATGAGCAAAAGCAATCAGCCAGTCATCCTCTACGATAATCAGATTTTTGATATTCAAAGATTTGGAGGTATATCGCGTTACTTTTGTGAAATTATACGAAGACTAAATACAAAAAATGATATTGCAGTACGTTATTCTATTAATTATTATTTAACATCTTATGGTTTAGGTAAACATCGCATTCCACTTCCCCGTTTTATCTTCAAGCGCTATCGCAAACAATGTTTGCACCAAACAAAGAGTTAAGTAGAAAGCTATTAAGCCAACGTAAGAAGTATATACTCCATCCAACATACTATGATCCATATTTTTTAGAATATATCGCAACAATCCATATGTTATTACTGTCCATGATATGATTCATGAAAATTTTCTTCTTGTTTTGCAAATTGCAGATGAAATGATTAAGCAAAAAAAAGAAGTAATCACACGCGCTAACCGAATTATTGCCATAAGTGAAAATACAAAGAAAGATATTATAGAATTATTACATATCGATCCAAACAAAATAGATGTAATTTATCATAGTACGAGTATGAAAGCTTTTGTTGGAGATTTCAAAACCAATCTGCCTTCAAGGTTCATATTATTTGTTGGAGATAGAGCTCCATATAAGAACTTCGATCGCCTCATCAAAGCTTTTTCTAGATTAAATAAAGAAGACGAAGATTTAAATCTTATATGTACAGGAATGCCTTTTAATAAATCTGAAAAAGAATATATAGCTCAACTAAACATTTCAAATAAAATCACACAAATAAAAGCCACAGACAGGCTCCTATGTGAACTGTATAGCCGAGCTGAACTTTTTGTTTTCCCCTCACTCTACGAAGGGTTCGGTATTCCGATTTTAGAAGCTTATGCATGTCATTGTCCAGTAGCGCTAAGCAATGCCAGCTGTTTTCCTGAAATAGCAGGAAATGCTGGTATATATTTCGATCCTTATTCTGAAGAATCCATAGCAGAAAGTATTAGGGAGGTAATATACAACGACAGAAAACGTTCTGAACTTATCGTAGCTGGAAATGAGCGTCTCAAACTTTTTTCATGGGAAAAAGCTGCTCGTTTAACAGAAAAAACATATTTAAAGATGATCAACAATGAGTAAACTTAGTCAAAGACTTCCAACATCAATACGGAAAAGATATATCAAACTTTTCCCACCGACAGCTCTAAAACCATTAGAATACGATAAAGATCCCAATCATGTATCAGATGTTATATACAAAATGCTACAATCAGGTGTTCCTTGTATGATAGCACGATTTGGTTCTGTAGAACTAGGATGCGTCGTTAATTACCTAGGCGTAAAAAATAAAAGTGTATTAAACTATATTCGTGGGAAAGGCGAGCCATGGTGGTGGACAAGCCTAACACTACATCATATGTATAATAATGCTGGCTTTTTCTCCATTAGCGACAAAAACCTCAGAAGATTTTCCGAGTTAATGATACAGAGTATGCCTTCAGTTGACATTTTAGCCTCTTGGCTACAAGATGAAAATAGATTTGAGCAAGAATTATCACATGTATATAAAATCTGGCTCGAATATCTTAATCCATATTGGAGTGATAAGCCATGGTCACGTGTTTTAAAAGGGAAAAAGGTATTAGTAGTACATCCATTTGTAGATTCCATACAGAAACAATATCAAAAAAGAATGTTGCTTCACAAAAGTCCTGATACTCTTCCTGATTTCAATTTAAAAACAATAAAAGCAGTACAAGGTATTGGTGGTGTATGCAATGAGGGGTTTAATGATTGGTTTGATGCTTTCGAATATATGAAAGCGGAAATAGATAAAACAGACTATGATATTTGCATTTTAGGATGTGGAGCCTATGGATTTCCTTTAGCTGCCCATGTGAAACAAATGGGAAAACAGGCCATACATATGGGAGGAGCAACTCAAATGTTATTTGGAATCAGAGGAAAACGTTGGGAAGAAGAGTATGGAGAATTCATGAACGAGTATTGGATAAGACCATCAAAAGAAGAAACCCCAGAGAGTGCTATAAAAATTGAAAATGCATGCTACTGGTAATTATAAGTTTTATCATTTTTACAAGTTATGTACAGCAGACAACCTATTTTGAGTATTATTACCGTCAATTACAATAACAATAAAGGATTGATGAAGACGTTGGAAAGCGTAAAAAAACAAACTTTCCCTCTTTACGAACACATCATCATAGATGCAAACTCTACAGATGGAAGTAAAGAAACGATCCTCAAATATGAAAAAGAGAATCCACACCTTACCTTTTGGAGTTCAGAACCTGATAAAGGTATATATGATGGTATGAATAAAGGAATAAAAAAAGCTAAAGGTGAATATCTATATTTTTTAAATTCTGGAGATAATCTAACAGAAGATGTTCTTCTAAAAATATCTTTCGACAATACCAAATACATTTATGGTAACATAAGATTTACTGGAGGGAGAAAAAATAGAGAAGAAAAAGCTCCCTGTAAAGCGGATCTTATTTTTTTCCTAACAAAGTCACTTCCACATCAAGCCTGTTTCATACATAAATCTCTTTTGAAAACCAATTATATGACATTAATTATAAAATCATAGCCGATTGGATACATAGTTTTCAATGTATAATCCTTAATGAATGTAGCTATAAACATATTCCGCTTGTTATTGCAGAGTATGACCAAAACGGAATAAGTTCCAACTATCAGGAATCTCAAAACGAACGCTCTAAATGGCTCAAGGCAAACATACCTACCCCTTTTTATGAAGCTTTCAAAGAATTATCAGAGCTTCAGTTATCGGCATTTAGAGACGTAATTCCCATCCTAAACAAAACACGTAAATTTCAAAAAAGAGCAAAAAAAAATTGTCATGTTTTTATATAAAATAAATTCTGTATTAACACGACGTAATTAAAGAACCATATATACAGTAATAAAACCTATAAGCCAGTAGCTGTAACAAATTCTGAAATATAATTCTGCATAGTATATTTATCAGACATATAGTTCATAGCATTCATGCCCATTTTTTTCTCAAAACAGGATTGCTCAATTTATTGATAGCAGAAGCTAAATCATCAATATTACCTCTTTTATATAATATACCATTATAGTTATCAATTATTTGCTCTTTATTAGCATCAATATCAGTAGCTATCACAGGTAGCCCCATTTTTTGAGCTTCTATGTCAACTTTTGATAACGTTTCAGACCTCGAACAAATTAATAAGACATCAGCTTGTTCATAAAAAACAGAAATCTCAGTAGTATACTTTATTACAGAAACGTATGCTTCTAAATTACTCTTTCGAATAAGTTCAAATATATATTTTGTATAAGCTTCATCCGTTGCGCCAACTAAAAAAAGATGAAAGTCAAGATTAAATTTTGAGACCAACAATTCTGCTGCTTTTATTGCATCCTCTTGTCCTTTATTATCATCAAAATGACCTATTTGCAAAAGAGTATAACGAGAATGTTTCACCTCCTCACTTCTAACTAATTCCGTTCCTACAGCAACATGAATTTTCTGAAGTCTATTTACTCCGGAAATATAGGTTGATAATAATTCAAAGTATAATCTGAAACGACAAAAACAGACTTAGACAAACGATCAAGCCATCGCAAAATCCTTCTTTCAGCATACAAATAAGAATAAATGCCTACATGAGGAGGAACCTCATGCACGAACCAAAAATGCGTATAGCTTCCCCACTTGCACGCAAGAGCTGCTACCGGAGAAGCAATTGTATTACTCATCACAATATCAGGATTTATCGTTCGCAAATATTTCAAAGTTTTATATGCATATTTCAGTATTCGAAATAAGCGAAAAATAGGCTTTATCAAAGGCTTTTTAGGAGCGATCACCATCCACCAAGGTTGCTTTATAATTGCATATCCCTCAATATATGGTTTCAGATTTTCTACAAGTCCTTTTTCCTTTGGTGAAATAAGATATATTTTATAATGTGGACACATAGTCTTTAATCCCTTCACTAAATCGGACAAACAACCTTGTGCCCCTCCTTGCATACTAGCATCATGAGACATAAAAACAACTCTCTTATTCCGACTAACCATAAATTATTTTTTTATATTATTTCAAAAGTTGCTCAAAATAAAGACTTTTATCTGAATATTCATTCCTTTTCAAAGTATAATTTTGAGCAACTTCAATTATTCTTCTATTTTAATAATATTAATCTACAGGATATATATATCCAGACCTGTTACACATCTTCCACCCAGGAAATTTATAAGAGATATTAGGATCTGTCGTCGTATAGTGATCAAAACTTCGTTTATCATATTGATAGAATAATCATAAAGTTGTACAGCATCCATATTATTTATTCCTTTATTAGCGTATACATAACCTGAGACACCCAACTTTACCCAGCCGTCATCAGAAATAACATCAGATATTGTGGTTGTGTAATGATCAAAACCATAATCATGATAGTATTCATATAATGGAATTGTGCCAGGTAATTGGTTCTTTAAAATATAGCCCTCCATTCCATAATACTCCCACTCCGGGTAATTTGCAACGACATCAGGATTTGACGTTGTATAATGATTTTGCCTCGGATTACAATATAAATATAAAGGTATTAACTCAAGAACATTTAATTTAGAAGCTTCAATATGCCTTATAACTGCTTCTTTAATTTCCTGTCTTTTTAAAGGATCACTTATAAATTCATAAATAGGATAAGTTTCTTTCCATGTTATACTTGTTAAACATGAATTGTTTGTTGATAACGAATTTTCCCAACTTTTTATATCAACACTTGTAGGAGTTCCCTTTTCAAGATCATATACAATATTTGTTCCACTTCCACCATAAAATAATACATATAGCTCTTTACTTCGATTCTCCCTCACAAGACTCTCATTTACAGTTTCAGTGTTTTCCAGATTGTAATTGACGCCTATCTTATCTAAAGAAAACTTGAATGCCGATTCTACAGCATTTTTTCTCATTGAAGAGTCCTTTACATTAGCAATAACGGATCGAAAAAGTAGCTTATACCGCCCCCCAATTATAAAATCGGTTAACACATGCGTACCATACCTTTCTACTATCCTATCAGCTGATAGTCGTTCCAAATCCACCTTAAAATCATCAGATAAATATTGAGTTAAAACATTAACTTCATCATTTATATAAATACGCTTCAAATTTCTTACAAGATCTAAACTAGCAAAAGAGTATTTATCAGAATATGAATAGCTTGTACTAAAATAACTATTACTTGTGATTGTACCAGAGAAGAATGCAGTATCCTTTTCCTGCCCATACCCCATAGTAGCAGTTGCTTTTGTATCGCTCGTTATATCCTTAACATAATCAGAAGAAGAATAACCGGAATACATTTTATCATAACCATAAGAAGCAGAAGGTGTTTGCACACGATTTGGAAAATCATGTTCATATTTCCCTATATCCAAAACAGGATTACGAACAGACAAAGGATGTAGATACTCCTCCGTCGCATCATAACCATAGCCCAACGCATCATATTTTCCATCACCTAAAACTCTAGTTGTTATTTCTGATAACAATAAATCATGAGATATATCATCGACAGATACCTCTAACTCCGAGCAAGAGTAACAACCAACAATAACCCTAGCACCCAACAAACCTTCTTCATAATATTAAATATTTAAATTAAACAAAGAAACAAACTCTCTAACAGTATCCTCCACCGCATCGCCAATATTATATTTATTGTATTTACACCCAACAATAT
>ENA-OQCK01000311-OQCK01000311.1-human-gut-metagenome-genome-assembly--contig:-NODE-311-length-28612-cov-3.360786_pt1 | contig 28612 bp, 33 predicted proteins | sample MGYA00242498_ERZ504578 | MGnify/ENA primary metagenome ERZ504578 (study PRJEB26092, sample SAMD00036229) | human gut metagenome | host: Homo sapiens | study: EMG produced TPA metagenomics assembly of...
ATGAATTATTGGAATTTCGACCATGACTTGATTGAAACATGATATGTTTTTCGTTTCTTCATACGTCCGATAAGCTGATTAGTAATGGTCGGCTCTGCTCTCTGGTATCGGGTAAAACATTGATAAATAACCTAATTTGAATCAAACATTTTCCATATCGGTTCGTTTAATAAAAAACGAACTTAATACGTGTCAGGTATGAAATCTTTTATTTTAATGGTGATAGATGGTGTGTGCGGTTTCTTTGGAAGCACAGAATAAGTCTTTTTATGACTTCACTGTGAGAACAATTGACGGTAAGGAATTTCCTCTTTCATCTTTGAAAGGGAAGAAAGTGCTGGTAGTGAATGTAGCTTCCAAATGCGGACTGACTCCACAATATGCCAAGTTGCAGGAATTGTATGAGAAGTATAAGGATAAGAACTTTGTTATTATCGGCTTCCCTGCTAATAATTTTATGGGGCAGGAACCGGGAAGTAATGAGGAAATTGCCAAGTTCTGTTCATTGAACTATGATGTCACTTTTCCGATGATGTCCAAGATTTCTGTTAAGGGCAAAGATATGGCACCGCTTTATCAATGGCTGACAGAAAAGAAACTGAATGGGAAAGAGGATGCCCCGGTCCAGTGGAACTTTCAAAAGTTTATGATTGACGAGAACGGAAACTGGATTGGGTTCGTTACCCCCAAAGAGAGTCCGTTCTCCGAGAAAATCCTTACTTGGATAGAGAAGAAATAAGGGATACTTCTTCAACTCCTCTTCAAAGTTGGGAGTGAAAATGCCTTTGCCTAAGTTTTCTTTTATTTCTTTGACCGTCCAAAACCGTCCTCCGTCCAGTTCGTCGCTGGGGTGGATTTCACCGTCGTAAACTGTTTTATGAACAAATACGAGCTCTTTTTCACGTTCGGACTCGAACACATAATGAGTCAGAAGCTCAGGAGTAAAGTCCGTGATGCCTAACTCCTCACGGACTTCCCGCTTCAGAGCTATTTCTACACTTTCTCCTAAATCAATATGTCCGCCTACGGCTGTATCCCATTTCCCGGCTGGATGTCTTTCCATTCGGGACGTTTTTGTAGATACAACTCTCCTTTGGTATTGAAGATGTGCAGGTGGACAACCGGATGAAGCAATCTGCTGCCACTATGACATTCTCCACGAGTGGCGGCTCCGGTGATATTTCCCTGTTCATCGACAACGGGAAACATTTCTTGGTTATTATCACTTGGCATAATAGTCGCTATTATTTTCTTATCAGCAAGATATATCGTAACTTACAATAGATATTTTTACGGTATTAATAAGGAAGAATCTCCATAACTCAGGAATCTGAAATCGTGGCTCAGGGCATAATCGTAAATCGTGCGCCAGTTCCCTTTCACGAAAGCGGAAACCAATAGAAGCAAGGTACTTTGCGGCTGGTGGAAATTAGTAACCATTGCTTTCACTATTTTATACTGATAACCGGGAGCTATGATGATCTGCGTACTGGTATGAAGTGCTTCAAGCCCGTTTCTGTCGAGATACCCCAATATCTTTTGTAGGGCAACAACCGGAGGAATCTGGTCGTACTTTTCGTATGGCTGCCATTGTCTGACGTGCAGTTCCTGTTCCGTAGCGTCCGGATGATCGGCCAATGTGACCCCTATATGATACAAGCTTTCGAGCGTGCGCACGGAAGTGGTGCCTACGGCAATGGCGCAACCGTCATGGTCGATCAATTTCTTGATTGTATTCCGGTTGACGGATATATATTCCGTGTGCATCTCGTGTCCTTCAATTTCCTCGCTTTTCACCGGCTTAAAAGTTCCTGCCCCTACGTGCAATGTCAGTTCCTCAAGGTCTATGCCTTTTTCCTGCAATGCTTCCAGTACTCGCGGGGTGAAATGCAATCCGGCAGTAGGTGCGGCTACCGAACCTTTTATTTTGGAGTAAACAGTCTGATATGTTTCCTTGTCGCTTTCCTCCGTATTCCGGTTCAGATAGGGTGGGATAGGAAGCTCTCCGAACACTTCGAGGATATCGGCGAAAGTTACCTCGGGGTTATTCCATGCGAAGTCTACCCAATGGCTGGTACCTTTGCATTCTCCTCTCGTTGCTGTCAGAGTAATAGGAAAGCCTTTGACGGTCATTTCCCGTTTCAGTGTCCCGTCCTTCCATTTCTTCAGATTGCCGATCATGCAGAGCCATGCGGCGTGTTCCGTTTGCTGGAAGTTCAGTACATAATCATTGGGCTGAATCGGTTCGAGACAGAATACCTCAATCAGTGCACCTGTTTCTTTGCGGAAGTGAAGGCGCGCTGGATGACTTTTGTATTGTTGAATATCATTAGGCTTCCTTTCGGCAGATATTCCGGTAAGGAAGTGAAAGTATCTTCGGTCACTTCACCGTGGCGATACACCAATAGTTTCGACTGGTCGCGAACGGGTAGCGGGAATTTGGCAATACGTTCATCCGGCAATGGATAGTTGTATTCGCTAATATGGATATGTTTCGGATTCTCTTTCATTGTTGCTTGGTATAATAAGTTCTATTTGTTGCTTGTCCCATATTTTTTAGCTTTCATCCTGGAATAAAAGAAAGAGGTTAGATTTTACTCTAACCTCTTGAAGATCAATTCGTCGGGATGACAAGATTCGAACTTGCGACCACACGCCCCCCAGACGCGTACTCTACCGGGCTGAGCTACATCCCGAATTGCGGTTGCAAAAGTACTGATTAATTTTTAAATAGCAAATAATTTGCTTGATTTTTGTTTTATCAATTCACTTGAATAAGGTTTCTAACTGTTATAGAGCTAAAAGAATGAGGCTCGGTGAAGATAGGGATGACAAAGTATTGCGCAGCTTCTTCAGACTTGCCGTAAACCAATTGTTGGACATTAGGAGAAAAGTTCCTCTCCATTCATAGTAAACTTCCAATTATCAAGAAACAAAGTTGTTTTTCATTAATTGCAATCTATAAATGCAAGTTCCGTTTTTATAAATGAAACTTTGCGTTTTGTAAAAACGAAACTTGCATTTTATAAAAACGAAGGCTTCGTTTATAGTTTGTTGCCGGTGCACAATCAGTTTAGTATCAATTAATGGCAAGTTTACTGTTAATCAGAAAGAAATTTGTTGTTAATAGATGAGTTGCTATATACCTGTTCTCATACGTGCGGCATTAGCTATTTCTTTGTTTTTGAATGCCATAAAAAACTTTTCTGTTTATAATAAATCTAAATACAGACTGGGGTAAAGAACTAAGGGAGGGGCGTTTTGTTTATAAAATAATGCAAATAATTAGTATGTAATTTCCTCTGTATAATACTTTATTTCCTTTTTTAACGAATGGTAAATTTGGATATTATACATTTGTGGAAAGTCTTTAAGAGAGAGGTGATAAATGCAAAACAACAAAAACAAAGAAACGTTAGAGATATATGTCTTAGGTGACGATTTCAAGTATTATGAGAATCTGAAGTATCTTCCTTTAACTTCTTATCCTTCTAATATTCAATCAGCTTTGATTGTATATAGTTTGAGAGGAACGGCTAAAATCAGTGTGCACGAAGACGTGCATTGGATACAACCTGATGAGTTAATCATATTGTTGCCCGGACAATTTGTTTCATTCAGTGAACCTAGTGAGGACTTTTTAACTGTCACAATGGTAATATCTTCCTCTATGTTCGGCGATGCCCTAAGTGGTGTACCGCGCTTTTCTCCGCATTTCTTTTTCTATATGCGGAGCCATTATTATTATCCTCAGAATGAACGTGATGTTCTGCGGATATATAACTATTTGGGAATGATAAAAGATAAGGTGATGTCTACTGACGCGTACAGGAGGGAATTGATTATTCATTTACTGAGGTATCTGTATCTCGAACTGTTCAATGCTTACGAGAAAGAATCGATGTTGGTGAATACCCGTAAGGATACCCGTAAAGAGGAATTGGCAAATAAATTCTTCAGCCTTATCATGAAGCACTTCAAAGAGAATAAGGATGTGGCTTTTTATGCGGACAAATTATGTATCACTTCCAAATACCTGACCATGGTAATCAAGGAAACGAGCGGAAAGTCTGCTAAAGACTGGATTGTTGAATATATTATACTGGAGATAAAGGCTCTGTTGAAAAACACGAGTCTGAATATTCAGGAAATTGCGATTAGGACGAACTTTGCTAATCAATCGTCGCTTGGACGTTTTTTTAGAAAACATACGGGGATGTCATTGTCCCAGTATCGAATGAGTCATTTGGATTGAGAAAGTGGGGATGATTGCGATGCAATTATCAATATATATGGGAGAATAAGGGAATCAAGAAAGGGGAGTGGTGTTGAAGCCATTCCCCTTATATTTTTATTTTTGTCCGGACTGGGTCAGATTCCCATGCATTCACGGTAGAAGTCCAGCATTTCGAAAATTGTATCTTTGTCGGCGATCTGATTGATACGGATGTCTCCGATATCTTTCAGCAGTGTGAAGTTGATGGTGCCGGAAGTGTTCTTCTTGTCATGTGTCATAAACGCGTATAGTTGCTCGTACTTCTTGCAGTCGAATGTGAATACGCCATAGTTGTCCTTGATAAATTGGATCGTCTGACGCATCTTCTCTTTTGGGAAACCTACTTTGAGATGGGATAGATACAGTTCGCAGACAATTCCCCAAGCTACTGCATATCCGTGGAGTACGGGACGGTTTTCTGCCAGTGCCATACTTTCGAATGCGTGTCCTACCGTATGTCCCAAGTTCAAGGCCTTGCGGATTCCATGTTCAAACGGGTCCTGCTCTACGATGTCTTCTTTCACTTGCACCGACCGGCCGACCAGTTGCTTGAGGGCGGTATAATCAATGTCCGAGGTATTGAAATTCAGTAATTCGGCCCAATGTGCAGTATTGCTGATTAGTCCGTGTTTCAACATTTCTGCATATCCGGAGAAGAAATTATGTGCATCCAGCGTCCGTAAGAATTCTGTTTCGATTAATACGCTGTTTGCCGAGCAAATGAGCCGATTTCGTTTTTCAGTCCGTTGAAGTTGATTCCTGTCTTACCACCGACAGAGGCGTCTACCATTGCCAGTAAAGTTGTCGGTATATTGATGTATGCAATACCGCGTTTGAAAGTGGCGGCGGCAAACCTCCCAAATCGGTTACCATTCCTCCACCAAGGTTGATGAGCAATGAGTGGCGTGTAGCTCCCTGGGTACTTAGTGACATCCATACGGAAGCCAGTGTCTCTAGTGTCTTATGCACGTCTTCGGCTCCGATGCAGATTTCAATCGCATCTTTCAATGCGGGGAGTTCCTTCAAGGCAGGCAGGCAGAGACGCCGGGTATGCTCGTCTGTGAGGATGAATAATTTGTCATGCGGACACTGTTCTATGGCGCGGCTAAGGCTTGTTTCCAAGCTTTCGCAGAGAATAACTTCTTGTTTACTCATGATTCTTTTGCTTTTTTACTTTGCAAATGTATATAAAATATCTTTTTTTACTTACTTTTGTCTCGTTAAAACGTTCAAATCATGAAAGCATTATTACCCGTATTTTGTCGTCCTGTGGGATATTTGGTCTTGTTGATAGCTCTGTTCATTCTTCCTGTGCTGTATATACAAGGAATGGTGACCGATCATAATCTGTTATTTTATAAAGAATGTACGAAGTTGCTGATGATGTCAGGATGCTTGTTGATAATCTTTGCATTAAGCAAGAATGAAAGCCGTGAAACGGAGCAGATTCGGAATGCGGCGGTTCGGAATGCAGTCTTTTTGACCTTCCTTTTTGTATTCGGCGGAATGTTGTGGCGTGTCATTCAAAGGGATATCATTAATGTGGATACTTCTTCTTTTCTGACTTTTTTGGTATTTAATGTGCTTTGTTTGGAGTTTGGTCTGCAAAAAGCGCGTGTTGATCGATTCTTCAAAAGATAATTTTCCTTTCAATTAAACCTTTTACGATTCAATTTGTCAAAAAGACATTGTTATTGCTACTAATATAATCGTAATTTAGGTAAATGAAAAGATTATCAGTCGGGTTGGTGCTGATGTTGTTATGCACCCTCTCTATTTTCGCACAGAATAAAGTGATTTCTGTTTCGGGACGTGTTGTGGAATCTGATTCTAAGGAGCCGGCAGCACAAGCCACCGTTCAATTATTGTCGTTACCCGATAGTGCTTATGCTGCTGGTATAGCCAGTAGTAATAAGGCTGGTTTACGCTTCCGAAAGTGAAAGCCGGGAAATATCTGTTGAAGATTTCTTATATCGGTTTCCGTACAAAGTTTGTTCCTGTACAATTGTCAAACAATGTTCCTGAGAAAAAAATGGGGAATATTGCTCTGGAACCTGATGCTGTGATGTTGAGTGAGGCAGTGATTACGGGGACTGCTCCGGAGGTGACGGTGAAGGAAGATACGCTGGAGTATAATTCAACGGCTTATCGTACTCCTGAAGGTGCCATGCTGGAGGAGTTGGTAAAGAAACTTCCGGGAGCGGAGATTGATGATGACGGTAACGTCAAAATCAATGGTAAAGAAGTCAAGAAGATTATGGTGGACGGTAAGGAGTTCTTTGGCGGTGATGTGAAAACCGGTTTGAAGAATTTGCCGGTCAATATGATTGACAAGTTGAAAACATACGATAAAAAGTCCGATTTGGCCCGTGTTACCGGAATTGATGACGGAGAGGAGGAGACGGTTCTTGACTTGAAGGTGAAGAAAGGAATGAACCAGGGATGGTTCGGTAACGCGAATGTGGCAGGCGGGACTGAAAGCCGTTATTCAAGTAATGTAATGCTGAACCGTTTTGTTGAAAACAGTCAGTTCTCATTGATAGGATCAGCCAATAACGTGAATGACCAGGGATTTTCGGGCGGAGGAGGCCGACCCCGGTTCCGGAATAGCAACGGTTTGACCGCCACTAAGATGCTCGGTGCAAACTTTGCCACCCAGACGGATAAACTGGAACTAGGCGGTAGTGCCCGTTATAATTTTAGTGACAGAGACGCTATATCTACTAATTATTCGGAACGTTTCTTGCAGAATGGCAACTCCTATTCTAATTCGAACAGTAAAGGTCGTAATAAGAATACTAACTTTAATGCCGATTTTCGTCTGGAATGGAAACCGGATACGTTGACTAACATTATTTTCCGTCCTAATTTTTCTTATGGAAAATCTGATGGGTATTCGATTTCAGAATCGGGAACGTTTAATGAGGACCCTTTTAACCTTGTGTCTAATCCGAATGCTTTTTTGAATAAGGTGGTATGGGATAGTGAGGATGACCCTTTGAAGGATATCCGTGTAAATGCGAGTAACAGTGAATCTATGTCAGAGAGTAAGAGTCTTTCGGCTAATGCTTCTTTGCAGTTGAACAGGAGGTTGAACAGTCTGGGACGTAACATTACATTCCGTGGTACATTCAGTTATGGTGATAATGACAGTGAGTCGTTTAGTGAGGCATTGACGCGCTATTTTGACGCAGTGGCCGGAAAGCCGGATGATGATAACAGGCGGTATACCACATCTCCTACGAAGAACTATGATTACACGGCAGAATTGACTTATAACGAACCGATAGCGAAAGCTACTTTTTTGCAGTTCCGTTATAAATTCCAATATAAATATAGTGAAAGCGACAGAAGCACCTATGATCTGATACCGGATGCTGACAAAGGTCAGGTTTGGGACTGGCATTTTGGTGACGAACTTCCTCTGGGATATGAGAATAACAGGGATCAGGATTTGAGTAAATATGCCAAGTATAATTATTATAATCATGATATAAATGCAGGGTTGAATCTTATCAGAGAAAAATATAGATTTAATGTAGGAGTCTCTCTGCAACCGCAAAATACTACGTTGACTTATAAGAAATCGGAGCTTGATACTATTGTGAAGCGGTCGGTCTTCAACTTTGCCCCGAATATTGATTTCCGTTATCGTTTCTCGAAGGTGAGCCAATTGCGCTTTACTTATCGCGGACGTGCGAGCCAGCCAAGTATGGAGAATTTGTTGGATATCACCGATGACTCAAACCCGCTGAATATCCGTATGGGTAACCCGGGATTGAAACCTTCTTTCTCTCATAATATGCGTTTGTTCTATAATACTTATAACGCGGACAGGCAGCAGGGGATAGTGGCACATGCTTTCTTCAATGCTACCCAGAATAGCATTACCAATGGTACTACTTATAATCAGGCTACCGGTGGAGTTACTGTGAAACCGGAAAATATCAATGGTAACTGGAATGCGTCGGGAATGTTCGGATTTAATACGGCTTTGAAGGATAAACGATTTACTGTCAGTACTTTCTCTCGTGTCGGATATACGAATGCGGTTGCTTATCTGTATAATCAACAGACAACTGTAAACGATAAGAATACAAGTACTACATTGAATTTAGGGGAAGATGTGAGAGGTACTTTTCGGAATGACTGGTTTGAGTTTACGGTGAACGGTTCTATAAATTATAACTTTGAGAAGAATAAGTTGCGTCCGGAGAATAACCAGGAACCGTACACTTTTGGTTATGGTGCCAGTACGAATATCAATATGCCTTGGAATATGTCATTGTCTACCAATATCACGAACAATGCCCGCCGCGGCTATCGGGATGCCAGTATGAACAGAAATGAACTTATCTGGAATGCACAAATTGCTCAGAGTTTCCTTAAAGGTAATGCGGCAACAATCAGTTTTGAGATTTATGATATATTGAAGCAACAGACTAATATCAGCCGTTCATTGACTGCCGATATGCGTTCTGTTTCTGAATATAATGGTGTAAATAGCTATTGTATGCTTCATTTTATCTATCGCCTGAATATCTTCGGAAATAAAGAAGCTCGCGGAAATATGCGTCACGGAGGTTTTGACGGTGGTGGTCATGGTCCTCGCGGTGGCGGAATGCGGCCTATGCGTTTCTAAGCCATAGCAAATATAGAATAGTGAAGTCCCGGTGCTGCGATGATGAGTTGTCACCGGGACTTTTTTGTTTATCCGATAATTTACTTTATATTTGTTGTTCCGTAGCTCTATAAAGAAGGAGATTTCTATGATTGATTGGAACTATATAGTGAGTCAGATAGCAACTGTGGCTTTTGATATACTCTATTTCGGAGCCATTATCAGTACGATTGTCATTATCATTCTTGACAATCGGAATCCTGTCAAGACTATGGCTTGGATACTCATCTTGCTTTTCCTGCCTATTGTGGGGCTTGTCTTTTACTTTTTCTTCGGCCGGAGTCAGCGTCGGGAGCGTATAATCGGACAAAAGAGCTACGACCGCTTGTTGAAGAAACCTATGGCGGAATACTTGGCGCAGGACTGTTCCGATATTCCCTATGAATACTCCCGTCTCATCCAGCTTTTTCGTCATACCAATCAGGCTTTTCCTTTCGAAGGGAACAGGGTGTCTGTCTATACGGAAGGCTACACCAAGTTACAGGCATTATTGCGCGAACTTCAGAAGGCGAAACAGCATATCCACATGGAATATTATATCTTTGAGGATGACGCCATTGGTCGTCTGGTGAGGGATGTATTGATAGAAAAGGCCTCGCAGGGAGTTGAAGTTAGGGTAATCTATGACGATGTGGGGTGCTGGCACGTACCCAATCGTTTTTTCGAGGAAATGCGTAATGCAGGCATTGAGGTGAGAAGCTTCCTGAAAGTGCGTTTTCCTTTGTTTACCAGTCGGGTAAATTATAGGAATCATAGAAAATTGTAGTGATTGACGGGCGTGTGGGCTTTGTTGGCGGAATGAATCTTGCCGAACGCTATATGCGTGGCTTTTCTTGGGGAATATGGCGTGATACGCATATTATGCTCGAAGGCAAAGCGGTGCATGGTCTACAGACGGCTTTCCTGCTCGACTGGTATTTTGTGGACCGTACGTTGATTACAGCTTCCCGTTACTTCCCGAAAATAGATTCTTGCGGAACTTCTCTTGTGCAGATAGTCACAAGTGAACCTATCGGTCCATGGAAGGAGATTATGCAGGGATTGACCGTGGCAATTACCGGTGCGAAAAAGTACTTCTATATGCAGACCCCTTATTTCTTGCCGACGGAACAAATATTGGCAGCTATGCAAACTGCAGCTTTATCAGGAGTGGATGTGCGTCTTATGTTGCCGGAACGTGCTGATAACTGGATTACACATCTTGGGTCGCGTTCCTATCTGCGGGATGTGATGCAGGCGGGCGTTAAGGTTTTCTTTTATAAAAAGGGATTCCTGCATTCTAAATTAATGGTTTCGGATGATATGCTTTCTACGGTTGGTTCCACTAACGTGGACTTCCGCAGCTTTGAGCATAATTTTGAGGTGAATGCTTTCATGTATGATGTGGAGACAGCGCTTGAGATGAAAGAAATATTCCTTCAGGATCAGCGCGAAAGCACGCAGATATTCTTGAAAAACTGGGTAAGGCGTTCATGGAGGCAGAAGGCAGCGGAGTCTGTTGTTCGTCTGTTGGCTCCGCTACTTTAAATGTTATTCTGTGGTGAAATCTTATCTGAAGAGAGAGAAGTTAACACTTCCGTAAACTCTTCTTTCAATGAAGTGAGGGTTCTCTTCAAAATTATTATCTTTTCCATGTTCCAGTACAAATAATCCGTCTTCTTTGAGAAGGTTATTCTTGAAGATTAACTCCGGTATGGTTTCCAGTTCTTTTAGGGCGTAAGGAGGATCAGCAAAGATAAAGTCAAACTGTTCGCGACTGTTATTGATAAACTTGAATACATCTCCCCGTATCGGCAGACATTTGTCAGTCTGCACTTCCTTCATAATCTTGCAGATGAATGAATAGTGAGCCGGCTCCTTCTCAACACTGATAACGCGGTCGCAGCCTCTGGATACCAGTTCGATACTGATACTGCCTGTTCCGGCAAACAAATCGAGTGCAGTGACTCCTTCCTCGAAATCAATATAATTGTTGAGTACATTAAACAGATTCTCTTTGGCAAAATCTGTCGTAGGACGTGCTTTAAAGGTTCGGGGCACATCAAATCTTCTTCGTTTATAAATACCGCTGATTACTCGCATGTTAATAAGGCTTGCATGTCAATATTAGTTGCAGGATTCATGATGAATACCTGTAAGATGAATTTTCTAAGTTCGTTCATCAGAATTTCTTTGTCGGGAAGAGTGCCGGTGAGATGAAGCTCATCCCGTTCCTGGTTGAATTCTAATTGTTTCCACGCATACAGCAAATAGTAAATACGATCTTCTGTATGGGAGCACTCGAAAGAATTAGCAAGCAGGAGATGTCCCCGTTCGAAACAATAGATGTCGATGCCTTCCTCACGTACGGAAACATACATTTTCTTGCTATTGCCCAGTCTGCTTTTTACGGAGAAATATTCAATGAGCGGAGTCGATTGAGAATAAAAACGAGCTTCGGGGTATTGTTCGGTTAGAAAAGAGTATGCGCTTCTGTCTATACCGAAGACAATAACTACATTATTCTTTTTCAGAATATTGTAAATGACCGTTTCATTTTCCCGCTTCTGATGGTTGTGATAGAATAAAAGGTCGGCCTGCTCTTCTTCAAACAAATCCAATGGCACTATCGTAAAACGCTTGCTAGCCAGCATGATGTTTACCCGTTTGTAAGAATGACCTAAGAAGTCCGATTCGTGAAACACAGCCTTGAGATTGGCTGTAAGAGATAAAGACGTATCAATCTCCTTTTCTATCACTGAGAAAGAGTCGTCATGAATCGGGTTATAGATAGAAAAAGAAAATCCATCCGTACTAAGACGGATGGATAAAGTATATTGTTTTGATTTAGTAAAATCAATCATTATTCCCAGTTACCAGCACCATTGTTTGGAGTGTCGATAGAACCTACCATCAACCACTGTATTTACCTAATTTGGAATCTAAGTCTTTCAGGTTGATAATTTCCTGTTTGTCGAGTCCGCTCAAATAAGTATCGTATGGAGCTTTTACTTCGAACAAGTATACAGGAGCACCGGATTTAGCGGTATCGTTTCTAACATTCATTTCGAATTGAGCGCCATTTCCATGAGGGATAAATTTCATAGAATCCGGATTGAATCCTTTCGGATAGATAGTATCCAATACAGCTACCCACATAGTGTCACGTTTGAAGTTTTCAAGTCCCCATTTCTTAACTTCGTCATATCTGCCGGTCTTCTTAGCTTTTTCGATGATCGACATTGCTTTCTTTTCAGTTAATCCGTCTTCCAACTGCTTGTCTGTCAATTGTCCGATTTTCATAACGAACGGCAACTTCTGATTCTTAACGAAGTCAATCAATGTGTCCAATTTAGGAGCATACATTCCGTGGTGAAGCATACGGTATTCCTGCTGTGCTTTACGGATGTCAATTAGACGGGCAATGACTGCTTTTTCTCTGTCTTTTTTTGCGTTTTCAAAATTGATAGGACCATGATGCTGTTGTAGCAGATGTAAATCAGTGCAGCAGCACAGAGCACTAATACAATATTAAATACTGTTTTCATGATAAATTATGTTTTTAGTTGTTATATTCGCATCGCAAAAATAGAATAAATTAATTTAAATACGATAGTTCCAGGAACTTTTTTCTCGTACAAAAATGATAAATAACTATTTAGAAAGGCAAATTAAGGAAAATTTTCCTTATGAACCAACTTTAGAGCAGGAAATTGCTGTAAAATCTCTTTCAGAGTTTCTTCTGTCTACCTTGGCGGATGAAGTTTTCATCCTCAGAGGCTATGCCGGTACTGGTAAAACATCTCTAGTAGGGGCATTGGTGAAAACGATGAACCAGTTGCAGCAAAAGTCTGTTTTACTGGCTCCAACGGGACGTGCGGCAAAAGTTTTTTCGGCTTATGCGGGACATTCTGCCTTTACTATCCATAAGAAAATATATAGACAACAGTCTTTTTCTAATGAAATCAGTAATTTTTCGATTAATGACAATCTTGCTACAAATACTTTGTTTATTGTTGATGAGGCTTCGATGATTTCTAATGAAGGGTTGTCGGGCAGTGTATTCGGTACGGGACGTTTGTTGGATGACTTGGTGCAGTTCGTGTATTCGGGACAAGGCTGCCGTCTTTTGTTAATGGGAGATACGGCACAGCTTCCGCCGGTGGGAGAGGAGTTAGTCCCGCGTTGTTTGCCGATGCATTGAAAGGATATGGACTTGAAGTTCGTGAGGTCGATTTGACTCAAGTAGTTCGTCAGGTGCAACAATCCGGCATCTTGTGGAATGCGACTCAATTGCGGCAATTGATAGCAGCAGATGAATGCTATTCGTTACCAAAGATAAAAGTGACCGGCTTTCCGGATATACAAGTCGTTCCGGGAGTAGATTGATAGAAAAGCTGACCGATTGTTATGACCATGACGGAATGATGAGACGATTGTGATTTGTCGCTCTAATAAACGCGCGAACTTATATAATAATGGAATACGTGCGCAGATACTTTGGCGGGAAGATGAATTGAATTCCGGAGATATGTTAATGGTAGCAAGAATAATTATTATTGGACGGAGAAATATAAAGAAATGGATTTCATAGCCAACGGAGAGATTGCAATTGTTCGCCGTGTCCGTCGTACCCGTGAAATGTACGGCTTCCGTTTTGCGGAAGTCACTCTCAGATTTCCCGATCAGAATGATTTTGAATTGGATGCTAATTTGTTGTTGGATACTCTACATTCAGATTCGCCTGCATTACCGAAAGCGGATAATGACCGGTTATTTTACACAGTGCTGGAAGATTATATCGATATTCCCAATAAACGTGACCGGATGAAGAAGATGAAAGCTGACCCACATTATAATGCGTTACAAGTGAAGTATGCGTATGCGGTCACTTGTCATAAGGCACAAGGTGGCCAGTGGCAGAATGTGTTCCTGGATCAGGGATATATGACGGATGAATACTTGACTCCCGATTACTTTCGTTGGTTGTATACGGCGTTTACTCGTGCGACGAAGACGTTGTATTTGGTGAATTATCCGAAAGAACAAGTGGAGTGATTTAGTTGAAAAAAACAGTAGATTAAAGGAGAAGTTCCGAATCTACTGTTTTTCTGATTCTATCTAAGAAGACAAGTTCCTGTCATTAGATTTTTTCAGGCTTTGGCACAAAGAGTTTTAGCACTTTGTTAGTGACTGATTATCGGAAGTTGTTTGGCTGTACACGTTGACCATTGTCATTATTTGTATCTGCACATCCCACCAGATTTTCGTTCCTTGGTTGTCGCCCATCGGCCGGTTGGGGTTAAAGGATTCACTTTGCGGGTATTTGATCCGTTTGATGAACTTACCTTCAGGCACGTCACCGTCCGAGTTGTTTTCTTCGATATTCAGCAATTCAGGATAATCTGTACGGCGGAATTCTGCCCAACCTTCATTGCCGTTCGGGAAGATCGAAATCCATTTTTGGGTGATGATCTCTTTCAAGGCTTTCTCCTTGTCACTTCCGGATACATCTTGTTTGTTCTTCAATCCGTCAATATAGGCTTGTTTTTTAGCCTCATCAATATTATAGTAATCCATGGACGCTCTAATTCCGTCAATATAATATTGCTCAACTGAGCCTGTCGTCCAATTTCTGAGAGCAGCTTCTGCCAACATGAACCGACTCTCCGCATAGCTCATCCAAACCAGTTCGCGAGCTTCGCTAAACCAATAGTTATCATCTAAATTATTATGATCCGAACTTATCAGTTATTACATCTTACAGGAGAGTAACTTTTTGTCGCGTCCTCTCCTTGTACATCCATATTGCCAATCGGACATCCGGCAAAGTCCTTATTGCTTTCTTTGGCTTCCTTAAGATCTGAAAATGGACTTGGGCGCCACCACAGTATTTCGCATCGGGGATCTAATACTTCAGATTCATTTTTATAGGCCTTTTCCAAATCTTTCGACATAACCATTTGCGCTCCCCAACCGAATATCAGCGCATGGATATTTTCAGATCCGCCGCCTCCTTCACCACCTTTGTCGATAGGGGCAACTTTCGGTACAGTTCTCATGTTGTCTGCATTGCTTTGCATCAAACCATAAGTACTCTCGATTGCTTTTTTCCCTTCTTCTTGGGCACGATCCGGATCGACATTTGAAATACGAAGCGCCAGACGCAAACGTAAAGTATTGGCAAAGCGTAACCATTTATTGATGTCGCCTCCATAGCAACGGTCATTACTTCCTTTTCCTTCTCCCCAGTTCAAACCTTTGTCGGGTTTGATGTTGGTGATAGCTTCATCCAGCAGTTTGAACATAGCATCGTACACATCCTTTTGGCTGGTATATGAAATATACTGTGTCGGGGGTAACATTCCTTTTATGTAGTACGACAATGGAATATCACCGTATGTATCTGTCTGCATAGAAATGAGGAATGCATAATAAATACGGGTTACGTAGAACTCGTTCCAGTATTTGTCTTTATTGACGAAATGACAGACTTTGATAATTTGTGCATATTCGTTTGCAGTACGGTCATTATAGAAATGATCCCATCTGTTTTTGGACCAGTCGTCAGTATATACGTATGTGCAGGCTTTTTCATGGAAACCGGCAGATGTATTTGCCATATAGCCGGCATAAATGTCATGAGTTAAGTTGGTGGTTACCTGATAATCATTGTAAGGTCCCTCATTCGTTAGATTACGGAACAAACTACCAATTGAAGTTTCTGCTTCTTTTAATGCTTTTATATCAGCTTCAGGCAGTTCATAATCAATATCAATGCCTTCAGGACTTACATCGGTATTAGAAGTACCCGGTGAATAAGGAGGTTCGTACGGGTTGGTGTTCATTTCATCAAAGTCTGAGCAAGCTGCTAGAGCAAGTAGAGATGCGAATGCAAGTGTTTTATAATAGAATTTCATAACTTCTTTTTATGTTTAGATTAGAAACCAAGATTAATAGAAAGACCGAATGTACGTGTGTAAGGAACAGACATATAATCGATAGCTTGAGAGAACATACTTGTGTCATAACCTCCTTCGGGACTTGTTCCCGGTGTATGTTTCATCAGGTAAGCCAAGTTACGGGCAACGAATGCTACGTTCAGTGAAGTTAAAGGAGTCTTCTTCAGTATGGATTTCGGGAAAGAATAACCTAATGACAATTCTTTCAATTTGATGAATGAAGCATCGTATACGAATTCTTCGGCCATACCACTCATTGATGTGTAATACCTTTGAGCGTTCATAGCTGTTGAGTTTACAGTACCGTCGGCGGTCACACCCGGAGCAACGATTTTCCAGCCATTCTCTGCATTACCACGATTAGCGGTGCGTGCTGCCAATCCTGTGCTGGTTGCCATTGCCTCGGATACAGAAACAATGTCACCACCAAATTTCATATCGAACAATGCAGAAAGAGTAAATCCTTTGTAGGTGAATGATGGAGAAACGGACATTAATAAGTCCGGTTCAATATTACCTATCGGATGATCCAATGTGTATTGGAAAGCGTCTTCACCGGAGACCTTGGTCGGACGGCCTTGTTTATTAACTATCATATTACCGTTTCATCACGCTTGTACAGGTTTTTGGCATAAATTTCACCCAAGCGGTGTCCTACGCGTGTACCGACATTGATTGGGAAATTTGCATCTCCATTGAAGAAGAGATAATCAACGCCATCTGCCAGTTCTTTTACTTTAGATACATTCCTGGATAAGTTGATATTCAAATCGAACGTGAAATCTTTCGTTTGTACAGGAGTAGAATATAGCATGAATTCGAATCCTTGGTTGACAATTAAACCGGAGTTAATCATTTTACCACCACTCCAAGGAGCCGGTGCAGGGACTTTCATGATCTGGTTCTTGGTACGGCTGTTGTAATAAGTGAAGTCGAATCCCAGGCGATTATTGAGGAATTTCATATCCAAACCGGCTTCATACGAGGAGGAAATCTCCGGCTTCAACTGGTCATTCTTTTTAATATCAGATTTTGTGATATTGAGCACTCCGTTGCTGAATGCATAGCTCAATGTATTATACAGGTTGTATGGTTCTGTATCTTTACCTACTTGTGCGGCAGATAGGCGAACTTTGGCAAATGTGAGCCATGAAGGTAATGTCTTGTCTAATGAACGAAGAAAATCTGTTATGATGAAACTTAAGTTTGCAGATGGATAGAAGAATGAACGGTTGCTGGAGGGTAATGTGGACGACCAGTCGTTACGTGCAGTCAAGTCCATTGACAAATACTCTTTCCATGCAAGTTGTGCAGATGCAAATACAGAGTTGGTAGCGCGTTCGTGTCCATCTTCAGCAGCACTGTTCAGAATGTTTGCGGCATTGAATATCCATTGGTTCTTGTTTACCATGTCTTTTGTTTCAGCCGACAAGGTCTCAAATTTCTGATACATGAAGTTGGCACCTACTGTGTAGCCGATACGGAAATTTTCTCCGATACGGTTGTCTCCGGCAAGGATAAATTCTGCATTTGACTCAAAGAGGTTTTCCTCACTGCGGCTCATACGGTCATCGGTAATGTTTTCGATAGTTTTACCGATACCGTTCGATAAGTCGGTGCTTTGAACACGTGTACGGTAATAGTCGAATGCATATTTGGCGCTAAAGTGTAACCAGTCGGTAAAGTTGATTTTTGCGTTGTAGTATCCGAAAGCTCTCCAACGTTCGTCAGAATTATGGCGCTGGTCTTGTACGTAATATGGATTTTCCAATCCGGGGTTCGGGCCTGCCCAATTCACGTGTGCGGAGTTTTCTGTTGAATAATTCTTTAAATCATCCAAAGACACGTTGTGCGGAATACCGATTAACTGTGCAATAACTCCATAACTTCCGAAATAGGGACGATCTTCTGCCTTGGTTCGTGATAAGGAGACTTTTCCTTCCATAGAGAGATATTTGTTCATTTCTGCACCGGCGTTCAGGTCAATATTTATCTTATCCAATTTCTCGTTCGGGAATAAACCTTTATTGTTAGAACTGCCGAAAGATGCACGGAAATGAGACTTGTCGGTTACATTACTGATAGACACATTATGGTTGTGGGCAAAACCGGTGTTGAAATAATCTTCCAGTTTGTTTCCATACTTAGAATAAGCACGTTGTTCTCCGTTCCAGGCTTCTACCATGTGTCCATCCAATTCGCTACCCCAACTACTGCTCGCAGCCTTATTGTAAACACCGTCTGTTCCTTGACCGTAGCGTTCCTGCATTTTCAGTGTTTCAGCTACTGTGCTCCATGTGAAGTTCCCGCTATAACGAACACCGAATCCTTCTTTTTTTGAACCTTTTTTGGTTGTTATCAGGATGACACCATTACCGGCACGTGAACCGTAGAGAGCGGCAGCATTCGGACCTTTCAGTACAGAAATGGTTTCGATGTCATCGGGATTAATGTCGACAGAGGCACCGCCACGGTCTACACCGCCATAGTAAGAAGCGTCAGAACTGTTGTTGTCGCTGAAAGGCACACCATCGATAATCCATAAAGGTTGGTTATTGTCTGATAAGGAGGAATTACCACGAATCGTAATCTTGGTGGAACCTCCCAAACCTGTACCTGCCGTATTCATCTGAAGACCTGCCACTTTTCCTTGCAAAGCGCTTGTCACAGAAGGATCTCCGGTCTTGTTCAGCTGGTCGCTTTTTATTTCCTGAACTGCATATCCCAGCATTTTCTTTTCGCGTTTGATACCTAATGCGGTAACGACGACTTCATCGATAACTTGAGTATCGTCCGACATCGTGACATTGAGAGTCGGTTTGTTGCCCGGAATCTCTAATGTCTTATATCCTATATAGGAAAATACCAATACAGGCTGTTCACCGCTGACCTTGAGGTATAATTGCCATCCATGTCTGTAATGGTACCATTACTTGTTCCTTTTTGCAGGATACTGACACCAATCAGCATTTCTCCTTTAGTATCGATGACTTGTCCGGTAATCGTGTGTTCCTGGCCAACTTGTTGTTGGTTGGTTTGTTGCGCATTTTTTTCTGACAGGTATACAATATTGTCTTCTACCTTGTACGAAATGCTTGTTCCGCTCAGAAGAGAGTTGAGACTTGTTCTAAAGAAGCGTCTTTTACATTCACTGCCTCTACTTGGGTGGCAGATAACTTGTCGTTATAAAAGAATTGATACTTAGACTGGGACTGTATCTGTTTAATAACAGTTCCTAAGTTTGTGCGTGTAGTTGATAATGTCAACTGTGCGGTAGCCCATTGTAATGGGATTGCCATGAAAATTAAAACCAATAAAGCTCGAAGTAAGTTCGACTTTTGAATAGAATGATTGCTTTCCATACATTTAATTTAATGGTTGTATAAAAATTATTGAACTAATAAAAGAAGTCTTATTTTCTTCTTTTATAAATAAAACAATGCTAACGCAATAAACACTTAGTCTAATTTATCTTTTTTTCTTTATATAATTAAGAGTATTATGATTTCGTGTGTAAATCCCTTTGTACTATCATTGCAGTGCTTCTCATTTAAGAGTTGTGACATGGGCTTGGCACAGTTGTGCCACCACGGTGTCATTGTTGTGACAAGCGTGGCACAGTTGTGCCAATGCTGTGTTGCAGTTATGTCAATTGGGAGACCGGATTACCAGTCATAGTCTTCAACGTATGCATCAAATTCTTGTGTGGTGGTAACTCCGCAGTTTCTGAGGATATTCAGTATATGCTGTTGTTCGGAAGGAGAGAGTAAACGTTCGCCTTTACGGGCACGATAGTAGGTTCTGCGTCCTAAATAATTCATTAGGTGCAGGATAACGGTTTGCATTTGTTTATAAGGTAGATTCTCTAAGATTCCGATGAATCCTTGGGCGTATCGTACTTTTGTACTGGAACGGTAATGGGGACAGCCGCCTTTCACGGTAGACAGATATTTGGGACTGATGATAATCCAGTGTTCTATGTTTTCCGGTACGCTTTGTTCTGTAAGTTGTCTTAGGCAGGTACCTGTTGGGGGCATTGTCGGTTAAGGCACATCGAATATTGATAAGGGACTTTTGCAAAGTCAATTTTTTCTTCCATGATTTGTAGATGTTTGTTGAGCAAAGTAGTGAAAACTTATTGAAAAATAGCCTGAAAGCAAAGAAGTTTACTTTCAGGCTACTACTTTTAGTCGAAATCTCAATGAATAGCCGCTTTCAGAAGTGAACTGAAGGACAGCAATTGAAATAGCGGCACACTATTGAATAAAGGATTATTGCTCTTTAGAGAAAGAATAAGGCATATCTTCTTCTTTCGTACCTCTGTTCATATTCGGTTGATTACTCATATCTACTTTGATGATACCACCTTTGAATAATTCTTCGTGGCGAAGATAATTTTTAGTATAGTCAGTGCCGTTTACGTTCATCGAATTGACATAGAAGTTCTTTTTACTGTTGTTTGGGGCATCAATCACCAAACTGTTGCCATTCTCAAAATGAAGTGTGGCTTTCTTGAATAAAGGAGCGCCTACGATATATTCATCCGTTCCCGGACAAACAGGATAGAAACCTAATGCAGAGAATACATACCAGGCGGAAGTTTGTCCGTTGTCTTCGTCGCCGCAATAACCGTCAGGCCCCGGAGTGTACATTCTGTCCATGACTTGGCGCAACCAGTACTGGGCTTTCCAGGGCTGGCCCGCATAATCATATAAATAAATCATGTGCTGGATAGCTGATTGCCGTGTGCATAATTACCCATATTCATAACGGTCATTTCGCGAATTTCATGAATCACCTGTCCATAGTAACTGTCATCGAATACGGGAGGTACGGCAAAAACGGAGTCCATCATAGTGACGAACATCTCTTTTCCGCCCATTAAGTCGATTAGCCCTTGCGGATCATGGAACACAGACCAGGTGTAGTGCCAGCTATTTCCTTCTGTAAAGGCATCGCCCCATTTCAATGGAGAGAATGGTGACTGGAATGTACCGTCTTCATTGCGTCCGCGCATTAATTTAGACTCCTTGTCGAAGAGATTTTTGTAATTCATGGCACGCTTTGCAAAAAGATTGATCTCTTTTTTCGGGCGTTTCAGTTCTTTAGCCAGTTTGTAGATACACCAGTCGTCGTATGCATATTCCAGTGTACGTGCTGCATTCTCGTTGATTTTCACATCGTATGGTACATATCCCAGCTTGTTATAATATTCATGTCCCAAGCGTCCTGTTGAAGATACTTCAGGATGTACATTCTCTGTTCCATGCAGCAATCCTTCATACAGCGTTTTTATATCGTCCACTTTCACGCCTTTCATGTAAGCATCTACCAGAACAGAAGCAGAATTATTACCTACCATACATCCTCTGTGTCCCGGACTTGCCCATTCGGGGAAGAACCCGCTTTTCTTTATATGTATTGATAAGCCCTTCCTGCATCTCCTTGTTAACCGAAGGATACATCAGATTCAGTAACGGGAACAGACATCGGAACGTATCCCAAAAACCTGTGTCGGTATACATATATCCCGGCAATACTTGTCCGTTATATGGACTGTAATGAATCGGCCGGCCGTTCGCGTCCAGTTCGTAGAACTTGCGCGGGAACAGGAGTGAACGGTATAAACAGGAATAGAATGTACGATATTGATCCAGATTGCCGCCTTCCACTTCAATTTTTCCTAATACCTGGTTCCATGCTTCTTTTCCTTTCTTGGCTACTTGCTCGATATTGTCCTTGCCCAGTTCTTTCATGTTGACAGCCGCCTGTTCGAAGCTGATAAAAGAAGAAGCAATCCTTGCGTGCACCTGTTCGCCCTTATGTGTCCGGAAACCGATAATAGCTCCGGCGTGGTCAGTTGTTTGTTCGGTAACGTTTTCTTGAAGATTGCCATTGGCTACTGTTGCTTTGTATGTGAAAGGCTTGTCGAACTCGATGATAAAGTAATTCTTGAAGTTTTCGGGAACTCCTCCGCTATTGCGGGTGGTATAGCCGATAATCTTGTTTTCCTCCGGAATCACTTTGACATACGAGCCTTTGTCGAAAGCGTCCACTATGATATAAGAATGTTCATTTTCCGGGAAAGTGAAGCGGAAAAGGACAGCGCGTTCCGTCGGGGCCATTTCCGTCACGACGTCATGTTCGGCGAGATATACTTTATAATAATAAGGAGTGGCGATCTCCCCTTTGTGGGCAAACCAGCTTGCGCGCTTTTCTTCGTTAAACTCCGGTTTGCTACTACGGGCATGATAGAGAACTGTCCGTAGTCGTTAATCCACGGACTGGGTTGATGCGTCTGCTTGAAACCGCGAATCTTGTTAGCGGTATAAGTGTATTGCCAGCCGTCACCCATTTTTCCTGTCTGCGGGGTCCAGAAGTTCATCCCCCAGGGACGGGCAATGGCCGGATAAGTATTACCTGTTGATAATTCGAAGTAGACTGGGAACCCATTAGCGGGTTGACATACTGTGTCCAGTCTTTGGCTTTGGCAAAGAATGTGCAAGCAAGTACACAAATTATTATTAATAGTCTTTTCATGGCGTATATGTTTTAATAGTAAGCAATCAAACGTATTATCTCACTCCCCATTTCGTGGTTGGGCGGTCATTTTGATTTCCATTGTTCCTCCGTTTGCAATATCCTGATGATGGAAGAATGGGGTATTCAACGGTTGGCCGTTCAGTGTTACGCTTTCAATATATTTGTTCTTCTTTTCGTTGTTTTTTACTACGATACTGAATGTCTTTTCTTCGGGCAGATTAATAACTGCCTTGTCGAAGGCGGGACGTCCGATAGAATATATCGGTTTGCCGGGACATACCTGATAGAATCCCATAGAATTGAGTATATACCAGGCAGACATTTGTCCGCAGTCTTCATTACCTGACAGTCCGTCTGTACTGTTGGCATATTGGCTTTGATAAACACTGTCTACCAGTTCCTGTGTTCTCCACGGGCGGTTGACGTAGTTGTACAGGTGAATGACGTGATGACTCGGTTCATTGCCGTGCGCATATTGTCCGATAAGGCCGCTGATGTCTGACGAAATCATTTCTCCTTCGAGTGATGAATCTGCCGTAAACAGTGAGTCGAGTTTTTGTACAAAAGCGTCTTCACCTCCCATTAGATTAACCAATCCATCTACATCGTGAGGTACAAACCAAGTCCATTGCCAAGCTGTTCCTTCGCAATAATCATCGCTGCGGTGAGTAGAGGCACGTGGGTTGAACGGGGTACGCCATTCACCTTTTGAATCCAGTCCGCGCATGAAGCGGGTAGATTTGTCGAAATAAAACTCGTAGGCTTTGGCAAAACGTTCGTATTTGGCTTTTGTTTCAAAGTCGCTCATTGCTTCAGCGAAGATAGAAATACACCAGTCGTCGTATGCATATTCCAACGCTTTGGCTACCGATTCATTTTCACGGTCGCAAGGAATGTAGCCGATTGCGTTCTTGTAATATTTGGCTTTCGGCATAAGGTGGGGTAACACCAGGGCCGGGCATTTAATACCGGTAGTGTCATATTCCGCAGCGCGCAGAGATGCTTTGTATGCTTTCTTTGGCATCAAAATTACGGTAACCTTTCATATATGCATCCACGATGACCGGAACGGCATGATAACCAATCATAGTACCGGTATAGTTGGAGCCCAGATCCCACATCGGTATATTCCGCCTTCCTGATGTTTTTGATGAGCGATTGATAAACTGATTGTTCAGATCCGGGTCGATAATTGTCATTAACGGATGCAGTGCACGGAAGGTGTCCCATAAAGAGAATACAGTATACAGGGGATTGATTGTATCTCCCTGATGTACTTCGAGATCCATTCCCAGGTAACGTCCATCTGCGTCCGTGAACAGGTTCGGACTGATAGCCGTATGATATAGAGCGGTGTAGAAGATCGTTTTGTCGTCCTTGTCGGGAGTCGTAATATCTATCTTTGACAGATACTGATTCCAAGCGGAGCGTGCATTCTTGCGCACTTTATCGAAATCCCAGCCGGGTATCTCCGATTCTACATTCTTGCGTGCACCGGCTATGTCGACGGCAGATACACCTACTTTAACCAGTACTTGTTCATCTTTGGTGGTATTAAAGTGTAATAAAACTTTGCAGACAGGAAGCCGCTTGCCGTTATCCATAGTGATAGAATCGGTCACCAACGTATAAGAGAACGGCTTGGAGAACTTGGCATAGAAATTAATATATTGGTCGAAAGCCCAATAAGTTGTTTTCTTATGTCCGCAGATTTCCGTGTCGCTGATAACCTCGATCCCCATGTCGGAATTAGTCTGCCGTTGCAGGCTGTAATCCAAGTCAAGAATAAATCCGGCTTCGGAACTTCGGGGAAGGTGTAGCGATGGATAGCGCCACGTTTGGTAGCCGATATCTCGGCTTTTACCTGATAAGTGTCCAGAAAAACGGAATAATATCCCGGTTCTGCCGTTTCATCTCGTGCGAGAAGGCGGAGGAATATGCTAATTGCTGACTTTGCGGATCAGTGGTCTGATATCGCTGTTCGCCGACAGTCGGCATGAGTAGTACGTCGCCGTAGTCACAACATCCTGTGCCACTGACGTGCGTGTGTGAGAATCCGTTAATGGTAGAGTCTTCATAATAATAGCCTGAACAGCGTCCCAGCCATCAATCCGGGTATCCGGCTTGGCTGGATCATTCCGTGCGGAACTACTGCTCCGGGAAACGTATGCCCGTGTCCGCCGGTACCGATAAAGGGATTGACAAAAACGCTATAATCTTTCTCATTAGTGGGAGCTGTACAGGAGTTGAGTGCGAAGAATCCTCCTAAACATCCTACTATCAGGAATGTTTTTAGTTTCATGGTAGTAATAGCTTTTAGTTTTGCCGAAAGCAATCCCTTTATTTCGGGGAAATAAAGATATTGCTTCCTACAATTTTATAATCAATAGGTATAGAGTTTTGTAATGACGTTAGCACAGAATCGATCGTCGACTTTCTTCTCAGTACACCGGAGTAAGTCTTATCCGCCCGGATGTCCGGTGACAGGATAATCTTCACGTCATAAAAACGTTCCAGTGCTTTCGTAATGGTAAAGATATCGGCCTTTTGGAATGGAATCAGGTTGTCGTGCCATACGGCGTCCAACTTAGCATCCACCTGTTTCACAGTCAACCGTCCACTTTTTTTGTTTAACTCGGCACGTTGGCCGGGGGCGAGAATAATCTGCCCTTCCTCCTTATTGCCTTTCACTTCAATTTCACCTTCAATCAGTGTTGCTTCCGCTACCCGGCAATTCTTATCGGATTTAAAGTTGAATGTGGTTCCCAATACACGTACACGCATAGCGTCGCTTTGTACGGTAAATGGTTTATGACGGTTCTTTGTTACCTCAAAATAGGCTTCTCCTTCCAGATAGACATTACGTTCTTTTTCAGAAAACTCGCGTGGATACTTTAAGGTCGCAAGGTTGTTCAGCCAGACTCTGGTACCGTCCGGTAGAACCACTTCCTTTACGATACCTTCGTTGGCAACGGCGACCATTAATTGCTGGTCTGCCCCGTTATGATAGAACCAGTACCCGGCTCCGCTCCCATAAGAAGAATGACGGCAATAACGGCAGCATATCTCATCCAACGATGCATACGCAGCAGTTTGGCCTGTTTCCCTTTTGCTTCATCCAACTTTTTGTATAACAGCTTTTCAGCATGAGCTATCCGTTGTTCGTCGGCATATCGGTCGAATTTACCCAAATGATAAATTTCTTCCATGCGAAAGAGTTGACGGGCATTTTCTTCCGATTCTTTCATCCAAGCATTTACTTCGATGATTTCTTCTTCCGAGCATTGCCCAGTCAAATATTTATTCATTATGTCTTCACTTAGATTTCTCATTTTCTTTTCCTTCATATAAATAATACAATTCAGAACCTAAAAACACTTAGCTTACTTGCACAAAAATAAAACTATAATGATCCAAAGAGGATCTAGACGACTGCGTAAGTACTTCAGTGCCTTGTACATATGTGCTTCTACCGTGCGTAGTGAAACCCCGAGGACATCGGCTATCTCTTTGTTTTTCATATCATGCAGATAGCTGAGTTTGAAAACTTCTTTGCACTTGTCCGGAAGTTCGTTGATTGCATCGTAGATTTCTTTCCGTAGTTCCCGGTCTTCAATCCTCCGGATCACTTCGTTGTTGTCCGTTGATAGAATTCGGCACGCCTTTGGTTAATTTCTTCCATGGCGGCGCAGTAGCCGTCTTCCACATTGCGATGTTTCAGGACGTTGAGAGCACGGGTGTAAACGGCACGATAGAGAAAGGCTTGGATCTGATCTCCTATCTCTATGGTGTCTTTCCGCTTCCATAATTCTACAAATACATCCTGCACTACGTCCTCCGCTTCTTCCTCACCCACCAGACGGGTGGCGTAGAAAATCAGGTTGGGATAGTATCTGCGGAACAGTGCTTTATAAGTAATATCGAAGTTTTCGTTCATGCTCTCGGTCAGTTAAGTTTGGTTTTATTTATGGATTCTTTTCTTCGAATATGACGCCTATTGCTTTAGGGGTGTTACTCATTTCGAATTCCACAGTAGCTCCGCTCATGATCTGTTCATGGGTGAGATAAGTCTTATCGTAAGGTTGGCCGTCCACTTTGATTGACTGGATATAGATATTTTCTTTGTTTACGTTCGGAGCGAGTACTGTAAAAGTCTTGCCATTGGCGAGATGCAGCTTGATTTCCGGAAATAGGGGAGTGCCTATTTCATATCTTCCGCTGACCGGATTTACAGGATAGAATCCCATAGCACTGAATACGTACCATGCCGACATCTGTCCGCAGTCTTCGTTGCCGCAAAGGCGGCCGGTTCGTTCTTGTAGAGCTCATTCATTACTTTTGCCACGTAATATTGAGTCCGGTCATTGAATCCTATCGAATTGAACAGGTAGATAACGTGGTGGCTCGGTTCGTTGCCGTGCGCGTATTGACCGATCATTCCTGTGCTGAAAAGTGGGAGCTCGTCATCTTCGGACGGATGATAGGTAAACATACTATCCAGTTTTTCCGCAAACCGGTTTTTGCCTCCTACGAGATTGACCAGTCCGTCAACATCATGCTGTACAGACCAGAAATATTGCCATCCGTTGCTTTCGCAAATATGCGGAGTATAGTCGTCTGCTTTGAAATCTTTGATAAAGACGCCTTTGTCATCACGCGGTTGCATGAATGAAGTGGCCGGGTTATAGACATTCTTGTAGTTTTGCGAACGTTTATAGAATTCGTCTGCAATATCTTTCTTGCCCATTTTCTGTGCCATTTCGGCGATGCAGTAGTCATCGAAAGCATATTCCAGTGTTTTGGATAACGACCAGTTTTCTGCGTTATAGCTATCCGTCACGTTATAAGGTATATATCCTAATTTTTTGTAAAGCCCGATGCCCCGGTAATTGTCCAGGTTGGCAGTTGCTACGCAGGCAGCCAGTGCCTTTTCCGCATCAAAGTCTCCGATTCCTTTCAGATAAGCGTCTGCAATCACCGGAACAGCGTGGTAACCGATCATCATGTCCGTTTCGCTGCCGTAGAAGTTCCATACCGGCAGACGTCCGTTCTGTTCGTAGAAAGCGATGAAGGATTTTACCATATCGTTGACACGCTCCGGTTCGGTGTAGGTAAAAAGCGGGTGAGCGGCACGGTACGTGTCCCATAAGGAGAAAGTGCTGTAATTTACCCAACCGTCGGCTTGGTGTACTTTCTTGTCGGGACCGTAATAAGCTCCATCCACATCACTATAAATTGTCGGGGCGATCATTGAATGATAGATAGCTGTGTAGAAGTTCACTTTATCATCTTCGTTGTCACTTTTTACTTCAATCTTTCCGAGTTGGCGGTTCCAGTTAGCTTTGGTTGCAGCCAGATATTTGTCGAAGTTGTTTTCGGGGACTTCAGCTTGCAGGTTCTTGGCAGCTCCTTCCATGCTGACGCCGGAAATGGCTGTGCTGACAAGTATCTGCTCGCCTTCTTGAGTGTTGAAGTCGAAGCGTGCGATAGTAGCTGTGCCGATACGTTTGTTCTCTTTGACAATAGCCATTGTATCCAGTTCTATTTTCTCGAAAGGCTTGGAGAAGCGGGTACGGAAGTAGATGTGCTGATCTCGTGCCCAGCCGTCAGAGAAACGGTAACCTTGGATAGTGACGGAGTCTATCACTCAATGTGAGAGTCGTTGGTAAAGTCCCAATTCATCGCTTTCTTCAAGTTCAGGAAGATAGCGGATTGAGCTTCGGGAAAGGTATACCGTTGGATACCGCAGCGTTCGGTTGCCGTCAATTCGACGTTGATATTATAATCGGTCAGGCGTACCTGATAATAGCCTGCATAGGCGCTTTCGTCATCGTGGGAGAACTTGGAATGAATGCCCAGTGGAGCTTCTGCTTCTTTGTAAGGCAGCGTGACAGGCATAAAAGAGATATCATACAGATCTCCAGCTCGGTACCGGAGAGGTGCGTGTGGCTGAATCCGGCAATCGTGCTGTCCGGGTAAAAATATCCGGAGATGCGGTCCCAGCCGGGGAGTCCGTTATCCGGACTAAGTTGTACCATTCCAAATGCGCTTGTGCGCCGGATAAGTGTTTCCGGTGAAGTCTGTTCCTATAAATGGATTTACATAAGATGTGTAATCTATTTCATGTTTCTCTTGTGTAGGGGTACAAGAAATCAGCATGCAGATTAACAG
>ENA-OQCK01000312-OQCK01000312.1-human-gut-metagenome-genome-assembly--contig:-NODE-312-length-28487-cov-3.136072_pt1 | contig 28487 bp, 36 predicted proteins | sample MGYA00242498_ERZ504578 | MGnify/ENA primary metagenome ERZ504578 (study PRJEB26092, sample SAMD00036229) | human gut metagenome | host: Homo sapiens | study: EMG produced TPA metagenomics assembly of...
GCACGGTCAGTCGGCTGACTTCCCGGCAGGATATAACCGCCATCCTTTTGCGACGATAACTGCCATTCTTGAACCTTGCGATCCTGATGGAGGATTGGATGTTTCACCTTGGAGATAAAAACACAGCCCGCCAAAGTGACCATGGTATTGACCTCGTATGGGTCTTAGAGGATTCCCAATGACCGCCACCTATTACAGACAGGCCCGGATCACCCTTGTCACCTTTGCGCTGATACAAGCCAGTCCGGATTGTTTTCGGATGGCTCGGAAGTAGTGCCCTTGTCATTGACGCACAACCATGTGGAACCGTTATGGGGCACACGGGAATAATACGCATACTTCCTGCCCGGCTCCCAGCTAGGGAAGTCGATAGGAACGCGGACTGTGCTACCGGTAATTTCATCAATTTGAAAAATCAATCCCGTCATGATGATATCCTGCAATACTGCCGAGAACCTGTCGCAGTTGATCCCATTGATGGTCATACCCTTCTTCTTGCCGAACCAGCTCTTCATCTGTGCCGGCTCCGGGTCCAGGTGTTGGCATTGTCAACAAGGGTGATGCAGCAGTTACCGTCACGCACGTCTATGATGATATAAGTCTGACGCTCCTTGTCGGTGAAGTTCCCCGTCTGTCCGAGACGCATCTCGTTATGGGGAACGAACTCATATCCGGGACGCGGAACCATCATGAATGTCTTCTCGTCATAATCTGCGGAAGTGATACGGTACTGTATTTTCCGGAAACCAATAAAGTCACCGGTAGTGACGCTTTTGTCATGCCAGAAGCCCAAAAGGATATCGTCCGGCTTCTGTCCCAGCGGTACACCATCCTCCAGATCGGGGGTGACAGTATAACTGCCGTCACTATTGGCGATAAAGCTTTTTATCTTCAGCCTCCGCCGGGACTTATAGTATTGTATCCCTCAAAATAAGTCTGACGATTGAAACGAAGTTCAGGAACACTCAAAGAGCTGCGCAGAACCAAAGCCTCCAGCTCGGCACGGGCATCCTCACCGATGTAACCGCCCTGAACACCGGTGATAAAGTCACCGAACTTGGCGTATTTCTTGATGACGGTTCCGCCCAATAATGATAAAAGAAAATTTGTAGAATCCTCCTTGTCCTTACGAATAAACATTTTATATATAGGGCTATCCGGCGAAAGTTGATCAGCCCATCCCGCTTTTATTTTTTTACCGTTAATTAAAAGATATCCATCCAAATAAGATATAGCATTAATCAGTTCAAGATTTGGATGAATATGCCCAATGCCTCCCTGACCATCGTAGTTTTCGGATATATTATTGAGAATGTACGCAAAAATGGCTCCAGCCGTTGTTGTAGCCCAATTTTCAGAATAAGGATTCTGAACCGGTATCAGCACCCCCTCGGACAAAGGCTGCGAAGGAAACTCAACAATCCGAGGGGGTATGGAAAAAGAACCAAGATCCGGAATATCTATATCTAACTCATCGGGAAGCTGGTCAGTTCGCAACAGATTCAGATATGGACGAGCATCAGCATATTTGTATGTGAACGTATAAGACGAAGGAAGTTCCTTGTCTGTGTAGGATGTATTGTCTTCCGTCACAACAATAGGACGGAGATAATTCCCCAAATATATGTATTTGACTTTAGAAGGGAAAAAATCAAGTAACCACTTTCGCTTATTTTTATCCAAATATCCTGTAGATTTTTGAAAAGAACGGGTCGTATCTATACGATATTCACTGAATTCTTCATCTATTTCCGCTATATTATGGGTATGTTCTCCTGTAAAATCAGACTGACCATAAGCACGAAAGGTATCTATTCCGCCCAACGAGTTTTCAAAAAGTACCCATTGTTCCTGCTCAGACTTTATTCCATCCGCTACATATCTCTGTATATAAGTAAGTCTGTCTCCGGATGAATTCTCTACCCAAACATCATAGAAAGAAGGATACCGTGATCCAAACAGAGCCATGATAACCGCATATTGTACAGGAATAGAATAAGCATTGCCTGCCAAAACAGAATAAACAGTTTTAATTTCCGAAGTGACTTCTCCGTCTTCTTGGGAAAAATAGGCTTTAACACATACATTACCGTCAACCGTTGCATAATAAGTCAAGAATTCAGGAGTATAATAAGTGACAGGCTTTATCTGTGGCTGCCAAGTGAGGAAATTAGATGTAACAAAATTTTCAGCGGATGTAGCCAATCGGTCAACACCGCCCCGAAGCACACGGAACGATATCTCTTTTTCATCAATCACAGCTGTAAAGTCTGCAAATATAGATGCCTGGACATAAGGTTCACTTTGGTCCTTCAAAAGAAAAGATAATTTAGACTCTACAATTTCACGGATATCTATAGTAACCAAATGGTCCTTTCCAGGAGAATAAACGGATGACAAAATTTCCTCTGTTCCTTTTTTTAGGATAAAAGAAAATTCTTCTGTCGTACTTATCCTGAATTTTTCAATATTCCCTGATAAAGAGAATGATGCCGGTTGAGTTAATACAGTCATTTAAATCTTGAATTAATATTTGAAAACAAAAATAAAAGTTAGTCCGATCTATAGAAAGGACAATCAATTATCTGCATTAGAAACGGCTTCTAACCAAAATGTATATAAAGCCCAATTCTGTGATATATATATACCAGCCGTATAGCACACATACATTTTCTTCCCTACCAAATCAGCAGTAGGTGGAGGTGGGAAAAATGGAGAAATCTCTGCATCCTTAAATGGGGATGAATTATATTCATCTTCTGATATTAGTTTATAAGAGGTTTTGCCCACCCATTTATAACCCGTATCCATAGAAGGAAATATATCTTCAATACTTTTCGGCAAAGATACAGGCTCATATAACTGGGTAGTGTATAATTCAGACTCTATCGGAGCATTTCTAAGCCCAAGATTATAGTTTATCTTATTAGGCAATAATTCCGCACCATGTATTACAAGTTTTTTAAAAGATGAGAGAGTCATCTTCTGGTGCTGGGTAAGCAACAAATCCGCCTTAACAGTATGCATGGAATTACGTAACAATTTGTCATATTCCTTATAAAACTTTTCAAATATCCCATAAGGCCCATTATACACTAAAGCAAAGTCTGAGAACTTATAATTTATCTCATTACGTCCGGATCTTCTATATATATAATTACTCACAGAACCTTCAGTAAACTTCCAATCCGCTTCTTTATGAGCAAAAGCAAGCATGACATACATATTAGAAGACGTATTTGTTTCTGTTTCTGAAGTTCATTAGCAGTATCTGTTCCGGTGATTTTCATTGAAGAGTTAAGATATTGCACTTCACCAATATACATCCCAGCTGAAGGTATACATTCAGGAACTTCGATTTTATATGTCTCAAATTCACCTCCTTCATAATAACGCTGACCACAATCAGCCACTATTTCAGTGGTAGGTGTTATCATACTGGACAAACGAGTACTTATTTTAAAGCCGTTGCGAACAAAATATCCTTGCCGTTCATTAAATATGGCAGTTGGGTATTTTGATTTAATAAGTTCCAAGGAATCAAAAGTTTCAATAGTTCCATCAACAGAATCTTTCGCCTCCAATATCAGCTGCTTATATTTATCCGGGTATTCAACTCTCAATTTCCCAACCAAAGATGACGAAAGATTCACATCCGCCTTATCAGACATTAAATCATTAAACATTATAACGTCAACAGTTCGATTAACTTCATCGGTAATAAACTCACAACAGAATTTACGCCGAAACAAATCCAGAATCTTACTACAAGTTACTTTGGGAACCAGCTGATCAATACGAATTTTTCCTGTCACAATTGCGTCAGCAACATTGTTAATGAAAACCATATCAGGGAAAGGAGACGTTTCGTAAAGAAATTATCAAGAAGAGTATATCCAAAATGAGCGAACAAACGTTTAAGGACATAATTAGCCTTAATGAACGGTGTCATATAAAATCCGCGAGTAACAGATATTGTCTTTCCATCAATATATTCAGTTGTATCATTTTCATTATAAAATAAAGAGGACCTTCCATCATTACCATTCAAATATCGTGGATTGTCATTATCATCATCATTAATTTTAACGCGAAAAATAGAGAACATTTCATCTCCTCCGGATGTGTTCAGCTGTTTTAAATAAGATATGGCCTGATCCAATGTATTAATCCCATCAACTGTTTCATCTGCAAACACATCTGTAATATAAGTATTTTCCAATTTGCTATAAAAACTTCCTTCATTTATATAAAATGAAGTCTCAATGCTTTCAGACGGGGACACACTCAATATCGCCTGACGACATGGAACAAAATATTCTCCGTCCTGAATAGAGGCATCAAGCAACTGTACTTTTTCCTTTCTTTGTATAACATTCGGGAAATTAAGAATATCACGATTATAAGGACTATCAGGCAAACTTACCGGCAGAGATTGCTCACCATAATCGTTAAAAAAAGGATTTGTTTTTTCAATTTCAAGCTGTGTTTCAGGAACAAGCTGATATGCTTTTCCCGATTTTGTATTAATAATCTTCATTTTGAGCCAATTTTTCTAGAACGATTCCTCAATTCTTGTTTTTTTTCAAATTCAGATAAAATAGTGTATGCATGTATTCCACCGTTTTTATCAATTCGGGACAGAATATCATTCAATTTGTTTACAGATTGAATAAAAACAGGATCAGCATATACCATTGAAGGCGTGTTTCCTATTGGTGAAACCTGTCCTCCATCTTGTTTCCCTACAGTTCTTGCCTGAAGATATTTGTTAAAGTCCAAAGTACGAATAGTTCCGGCCTGTTGTGCCTGATCAAGAATGGACAATATGGGTGCAATGGTAGGATTCTTCAGCGCCTCATTGCTAGCTACCCATTCCTTGGATGATCCGGCAGGACCTTCTCCTACTATGACAGTAGCTTGTCTATAAATCCACGACGTTTAGGATCATAGACAGCCTGAAACTCTTTTCCGTCTTGGGCACGAGTGACATCTATATATCCTCCGGACTGTCTACCGGGAACACGGTATATGATGTATTCGGAGATGTAGTTCCCGACGTGGTAGATGAGCCTTTTTTAGCAAGCAAACCTTTTAATGTTGTTTTTGCAGCTGTTAAAGCAGCCATAATCAAGCCACTGATAATAGCGGTTCGGGCAGCAGCGGTCGCCCCAAAAGTGGCAACAGAATCCGGCTGGGCAGCACTAATAGCTGCCGCTTTAGCCTGTTCCGCAATGGCTACAGCAGTAGCTTCCGCAATTTTTTGATTTATAATTTGAGATAAGACATCAAAAAGGATATCAATCATGGTATTACCAAAAGCGGAAAGCATGTCTTCCTGACCTGATAAAACTTTACCTAATGATTCCCCCATTTGGCTTCCATATTCCTTATACTGATCCACTTGCTGTTTCAAAGAGTCACTAATTATTTTTACCTGATCATTATGATGTTGCTGCCTATCTGCCAACTGCTTATCAAGCCACTCTTTATTTTCATCCATGGATTTTTTATTGAGTGACACACGCTGTTGCTCTTCTTCTGTTTCAATCGCAAGTTTTTTCTGACGAAAATCCTCAAGTGCCTTTATACGAATATCCAAAATTTGCTGTTCAATCTGTTGGCGTTGTGAGACCTCCAACCCCATTATTTTAAGACGGGCATTAAGATCCTGCAAGGTCAAATCTTCCATGGCCTTGTTAAATTGAGATTCAGTCTGTAGTTGTTCGTCATTATGCGCCAAATAACGTTGTTTTAACTCTATTTTTTGTTGTTCAAAAAGTTCTGTCTGCTTCTGTAATGCTTCCTTCAATATTTTTTCATTTCGTTTAGCTTCTTCTTCCGCTGCATCAGGATCAATAGGAGTTACTGGAAAACGGTTTTTATAAATTTCCTTGGCCATGCTCAAATACTCGCTTGTTGCATTCTTTTCATCATCAATCCAAGCGGAAAGAGATTCTTTATTCATATCATTAAAACTTTTACGTTTTTCAATCATCTCTGTTTGAGTTTTAATCATATCGTCTAAAGTAGTTCCCTGCAAACGAGAAGTTCCGCATCAACTCCTGATAACTCCTCATATAATGACTTCATCTCCTCTTTGAACTTGTTCTGCTCATCCGCAGTCATCTTTCTAGAGTTTATTTGTTCCGCATTAGGTCCATATCCCATCCCCCGCTATAAACAGCAATATGTTTTGCATTTCCTTCTTTATCAACCCCATAAAGCCTTTTTCCTATACTTTCTTGGCGTTTCAGACTCTTTATCCTTTCTTCAATGTTCTTTTTTTCGTTCTTGCGCTCTTCAATTTGTGATTTATTGATATAGGCTAATCTGGCTTTTTCTGTTTTTATCCACTCACGGGCATAATCAGTACTCACAGATATAGCCCTTCCATAATTGTCAAAGCCAGTAACAGCTCCTGGTATTATTTGAGCGATACGGGATATCAATTGGTTTAATTCATCTTGTTCTTGTGCGCTTAAGCTTGTTTTAGTTTTCAATTCATCATATCGGTTCAGCAAAGGGAGCAGACCATTTTGCAGGGAAACAACCTTATTCAACTGGTCATCAAATTTTTCGCCAGAAGAATCAAGGGATTTTGATATTGTCCCCATAAAACGTCCTAAAGTTCCCATGAAGGATTTGATAGCCGGTTCAAGTTTCTTTCCTATCTTATTATAGATAGATTCCATCTGGTCCCCCAAATTTGATTCTAAACCAGCCAGTTCATTCATCTGGGTAGCCATAGAACCTTGTACTCCCTGTAATTTACCCAATGACAGAATATAGTTTTTAATTGCCATATCCGTATTCTGTACCTCAGTAGTTACACCCCTGAACGTATATGCAGTAGTTTTCCATTCTTCGAAGCAGTGATACCAAACTCTTTCAAACGTTCATTCTCACCCGTCATGGCATCAAGCAATGCTTCAATAAACTGGTCTATATCCTTGCCTTGGGACATTGCGATATCTCCCATTGCTGTCAGTTCATCGGTAGTCGGTTTAATTCCACGGTTAACTAATTTAATATATGATTCAGTCCATTCTGACACACTGGCCGGCGTATCTTTAGCAAGCTGCTGCAACATCTTCATTGCCTTTGCCGCTTCTTCTGAAGAGCCGGTAGCATTACGAAGAGTCGCTTCAAAACGGGCATATTCCTTACGAGTTTCATAGGATTTCATTCCGACATCTTTCAAATATCTGACAAGTTGCACGGCTATAAAACCTTTAGCAGCCGTTTTGGCCATATTCATTGTTTTATCAAATGCAGTCAGCTGTTGCTGGGCATATTTCCCAGTACCCCTAAGTTCCTCCATCCGGCTATTTACTTTGGAAAGCTCCGCTTCAAGTTCGGCGTATTCTTCCGGATGTGTTGATTTTACTGTCTGATCCAACTGTCGGCGAAGATCTTTAGCTTTTTTCGGAGTTGGGCCATAGTAAGCCCTGTAACATCCAGCTTCTTCTCCAATTCACCAATCAACTTGTTATTTGTTGAAATAGTCTTATTGCTTTTTTTTATTTCTTCATCAAGACGCTGATATTCATCCGATTCCTTTTTTCCTTGAGACTCCAACTCACGCATCAATTCACGACGCTCCTTATTTGTTTTGTTCAACTCCCTATTAACCTTAGTGAGTTTGCGAATTTCCTGCTGTGCCTTTGACGATTCCACCGATAAAATATACTTGATTTCGTCTTCATTAAGTTTCTTAGCCATAATTCAGTAGTCTATATATATGATTGAAAATCTAATTGATCAATATCCGAACCTTCTTGAAGTTGCCGGGTGATATACTTACGTATGTCCTGAGTAAAGCCATAACGCAGATTAGGAAGCACTTCACCATAAAGTACCCCCCAAATGACACGGTTATAGATGGAAAGTTTTCTACGTATCCGCAGATCCTGCCGAAAACGAATATCTAAGAAACGCATATAAGGAAGAACGCTCATATAATATATTTGACGTTCAGTTCCTTCTATTTCCACCGGTTTTTCTTGGACTGATTGGAGCAGATTGCCGGATATGACATTCAAATTCTCCGATATGACTTCCTGTTGTATCTGCCTTATTTTTTGAAAACCGATGGATACAACATTGTGAATGAATGTTTTTTTGATAAGTTGGTCTGTTACCATAGCTTCATAAAATTTGAAGCTAAAGTAATTATAGGAATGAAAAAGGCGAAGGACAGATTTTATACCGCCTTCGCCCATATTAGTTATAAAATAAGCTTATAAATTAGCAAGCCATTTTTTACCTGCTTTCGTATAGAGCCATAATAATATGCCTCCACTAATAACTGTTGTTATTAAAAACAATATAGCTAATACTTCCATATACTTTATTTAAAAATTTGATTTCCAATTTTAGCTAATAAGATTGTTGTAGCTATGCCTCCTGATATAACGGAAAGCACTAACGGCAAATTAAGTTCTTTGGTAGTAAACATACAAGTTACCCCACCCAATACTAAAGCCGTAAAAGTGAGTTTAGAAAGATCAAAGAAAATATTTTGCAATATTTTCACGCCTCACTTTGTCTTTATCTTTAACTTCTTTCTTTGCCTCTTGTTGTTCGCTCCAATTTCCCATGTAACTAAACTTATTACGCAGCGTTTATATTCTGAACACATTGCAAATATACAAAAAGGATTGATAATATAAGAATTAGACTAAAAGAAATATCGTATTTATCTATAATTATTTCTGTTTAAACATCCATCGGAACTCACATCCCAATGTTCCGGGACGTGGCTGGAAACGGAACCCTCCCATAAGAAGCGAATTGTAGACATCCTCCAAGCTGACGGATGTTCCCGGATCAATCTTCTTTATGGCTTCATACACATCCTCAGTAGAAAACCAATGAGTCGCATCGGACTCATTGGTTGCGGGAGAATAGACAGCCATCAACGCAGTGATGTAACTGTCCATTTTAGTTTCATTATTCTGACTCATCAAAAGAAGATGCTTTGAGATCTTTCAAAATCTTGCGCACACCGCGAAGCTGCTGCAACATGACCAGACGATCACCATCACTGGCATCCGCTTCCGGATTCTCAATCAGTTCAGCTATACAATCAAGTCCTTCAAGAACATTATCAATTTCGCTATTACCGTCTTCCTGCATACGACGCAACACATTAAGACTTTCGTCGCTTAGAATAATTCCATTAATATTCATTTCTTTTAAATCATTAAATTATAATATCATAATATTAGCTATAAGCAAGCTTTTCAACGGTGCACTGCTTGTATTGTCTTGCTATATGCAGCAAAGATAAAACAAATATGGTAAAACATATAGGACAGGCAATTGTGCTTAATGCAGGGAACGAAACGAAGCAATGTGGCACGTAGTATGAACAATACCAAACGTGAAAATGTTCTAAAGAAATTTTCCTTTTTTACCTAAAAAAATAATAACATAATGAACATCAATGCATTTCAATAAAAAATGCGGATTTTTTGCGAAGAATCAAACTTTGCTCTTTCAATAAATACAGACGTTTTCATTTTTGGTGAACATTTAAAATGAATTAATAAAATTAGATAAGGGGAAGGAAATAAAAAAGTTCCGCTCCCCGTTGTTCACCACCTGAGACAGGCTGTGGGCGCATTAACGCTCCACACGGGACGGAACTATATGATAAGCCATGGACACAAAAAATGCCCGCAACAAATAATCAGCGAGCCTACTCGCCTATCTCAAATGGTGAACGCTGCAAAGGTGAATATTTATTTTTGGATTAGCAAAACAAAAGCGGAACTTTTTTAGAGTTCCGCTTAAGAATTTGTTATCGAATAATTAATACCATTTTGCCGGAGTTGGATTTACATCCTTAAATCTCTTAATATAAAAACGCTTGGGAGATTGAGATTTCAAGCTAACAACAGATACATTACTATAATCCGAACAGTTTTTAACCTGACTAGTAATCTCTTCTTGTTTCTTTGTAACGTTCTCAATTCTTGAGACATAAAAAGAGCTTTCCAGTTGTTTCACCTCACGACAATCTTCTTTAGCAGAATAGACCATATTATAACCAAATGTTATAGGAGAATCATTTTCATTATAGCTTTCCGAATATCTGCGACTAGGGTTATCTTTTTTCTTATCACAAAAAGAATAAATGCCATCAACGACATTCAAATCACCAATCGTTTTTGATGATTTAGGAGCGACACATACTACAGGCAAATCACGGAATGTTTTGCTTTCAAATTTAGAGACAACAACATGGCGATCTATACCTTTATAAAAAGGGAAAGAATACGTGTTGAATATAAAGGATGATTGAGATAATGAAACAAACAAATTCTGATCGGTCTTATTTGTAAAAACAACAGAAGCATTACCAAACATTCCCCAAAAATTATAAGTAAGCTTACAATCTTCATTCTCAAAAACAAACTGCTCATTACTTGTTTTGGCTGAGGTGCTGTCCACATCATAAATCTGGATATAACTTTTACATGAAGTAAATAGAAGGGAAACAATCAGTAGTAAAAAATACTTTTTCATAAATATCTAAGTTTTAAAATTTTTCGCAAAGTTAATAATAAAATTCCAATCAGTATTAAAATAATACTACAATCATAAATAAAAGGTGCTTTATTTCTAAAACACCTTACAGTTACCTACCCATGATTATATCTCCTACAACATTTGCCAGTACATTGGAGCCGAAACCTTTCAGACCGTCCAGTTTTTCAATCATGGAGATTATTTTATCTAATTTTTTATCTAGGTCACATAACTGAATCGTCGTACATCTTGTGCTTGAAATACCGCCGTACATGAAACCCGGAATCCATATCCTTAAGACTTTCCACAGCCTTACGATAGCATGACAATGCCATCTTTTCATTAGGCACATCTGCCGGCAATTTATGCCCCATGTCTTCCGCAATGCTTCTGGCATGATCCGAATAAATCATATTGGCAGTTACCCATAAAGCATAACTGTTATAATGCGGTTTGTCTTCACATACTCCTCCAAGCGATTCAACCGTTTTCTCAAAAGTATCATAGGACCAATGAAATCCTTTCATTCCATCTTGGTTAACAATACGTTTGCTGATATTCATTGCCTCGTGTTCGGATAGATAATTGTCCCAACAAACAGCCTCCAAATGCGACAACCAGTTTTCGGCCAGATCAGGATGAGCTGCCGCGACAGCCTTGAACATATACTTTTCAGTTTCACCGAATATCTTCATATTCTTCGGATCTTTACTTGCCACCATCTTTTCATAAAGTTCATGGTAGCGATCTATCATTTCTTCTTTAGTCTTCATAATTATAGGATATTAAAGTAAACTCCCCACAATAAAGCGGGGAGCAAACTCAAACTTTTTTCTCCCTTTTCTTTTTTACAGGTTTTAATGACTTTTGAGTCATAATCCTATCAAGCTGTGGGAGTAGCCGGAAAGGTGGCCGCAATGGTCAACGGAGTAGCCAGGCTCACACCAAACGCACGGTTACAGCACTTTACATTCTCAGGAGTAACCTGAGTAACAAGAGGAGTAAGTGTAATCGTAGGAACAGCACCGGCCGCACCGATAAAGGCTACCTTAAACTGCTCAACCCATTGTTTGGTAACAGAACGGCATGATCCTTTAGGAGTGTAAGCAACAAGCACTGCTGCATTGATGGTTACAACAGTCTGGGTATTCACCGTCTGCTGTTCTGCGACAGTAAAATTAACTATGCCAGTAGCTGTACACCATTTTCAGCGCAATAAGCTTGGCATAAATTCTCCACTACATTAGTCAGATATTGCTGGCTGGTAGCAGCGATTTCAATCGGAGTCAATTGAATCATAATGGATATATATTAAGAATTATTCTGTGTCGGAACTTATACCGTCCGACTTCGGTTGGGGTTCATCGCTGCCGTCAGCTTCCTTATCAGGCGCTGTCTTGACGATGTATTCTTCTCTAGGAATCAAAGGCAGGTTATATTCAAGCAAGGTTTTCAGTTCTTCCATGTCTTCCTTTTCAAAAACAACCTTTCCATCCATCAGTGTCAACCCTCCATTTTTAATAGCATCATCCACTATTTTGTGAGCCATTTCGGGCAATGCATCATCCGGCACTTGTGAGATATAGCGGTTAATGATAGGTTCTATGATAGTTCCACTGACATTCTGCATTATCGGAGATAATTCCGCAGCAAGACTCCAGCTGGGTTTAACGAAACCTGTTGATTTCAATTTGGTCTCAATCATCTGCACAAAAGGAAACGATCCCATTTTTTGTGCGGAGAATTGCTGCACTACAGGTTGCAGCCATTTATTCAACACTGCTGATAAAATTTGTGAATTGGTATACATGGTAATATATTGTTTGAGTTAAAAAAGAGGAAAGGACGGAATGAAACCGCCCTTTCAATGAGATTCACTAGTTACAACCGCAGCAACCGGTATCACACACTTTACGTTGCGGAACAACAAGTTCACTTAACGCAGCCAAATCAGCAATCTGCTGTTTCATACAAGCCAGAGTGGCGGTATTAGTGCCATTGTACACAGCCTGATTCATGTTGATGGCATTCTGCTCACTCTTATCCGCATTGATACGGCTAAGCAATCGGTCATAAACATCAGCAAGTTTCTGATCCGTGTAAGTGTTCGCTTTCAGCAAGGCGATCTCTCCATCCTTTTGAGCCAGTTTGTCCATCATGCTGCTTCATAACGCTGACAGGTTTGTCATCCGAAGTAATCACTTCTACAGGACCTGACGCCATATTACGGTTATAACAGCCGCCTCCCAGGATATTGCCCGCATTCAATCCTAAAAATGATGCGATACCTGCTGACGCTCCGACGGTATTGTAATTACCTTGTCCCTGGCCGGTGACATTATAGTTCTCACCGTTCATACCTTTGATAGTCATAATATTATGTTTTAATAAGTTACTAGGTCAGGCTATAACCTGACATTACAAAGGTACAGACTATAACTATTAACTGAATTACAGTTATTTGTTTCTTATTTACCGATTATTTTCGACTTATTTTCAAGATGTTTGCGGATAACTTCTACATCCTTTTCCATCCACAGACTGGAAGATATCCGAGATGAATAGGAAGCAAGCAAATACCGGATACTAGCTTCTGTACGGTCCATATACTTGCTGATCTGGGAAGGGTAGAAACCTTCTTCGGATAGCAGTTTTACCAAAATACACCGGGCATCCACCACTTCGGCGGCCCGATTGTCTGACAGGATAAATTCCTGATGTATTTCCGTGAAAGAGGCGACTGATTCAAGGATTTCATTAAAACGTGCGGTCTTGCTCATAATAATGTAAAATTTAGAAACAATTTATTAAAAACATTGTTGTTTATCTATCCCCGGCACATCCAAAGGTTTTCAAATTCGACTGTCAATAGAATAAGAGCAAGACCGCAAGCCGGGGATTTTTGTTACCACTGCAACAGATTGTAATTGATAGTAACAGCCAACACAGGAGAAAAGCCGCCACTTCCGATACCATATCCGGCAGAAAGACCAATCCCCCACCGTTTATTTCTCTGTTTAATAGTTCCCAACATTGTAGGGCGATACAATTCAACTGACTTAAGTTCCGGATTATAACCATTAATCAAAATGCGATAATCATCCGTCCGGTATTCCCTTTCCATTATCGGGATTATCACCGGCATGGAGTCAGGCAACGTAGAGTCTATGTCCACATCAGGATCTTCCATGGATACCGGCAACAAAACGGTATCCACTCTTACATGATGTTCTACATCAGGCGGAGGTATGATGGTATCCCTTATGGTGTCAACAACCAACGTCCATAATGTATCCGGCGCAAGCTCCCAGAATAATCAGCCGGGCGGGAACACCATGAAAGCATCAGCATGATACTTAACAAGACTACCAAGATCCAAGGTATAAGCTTCATAGTTCAATGAATTTAATTATTCCTTCGACATGAAGGGATGTTATAGCCTGTTTCCCTTCTTCAGACAAAAGGAAAGCCACATCTTCCATATTGTCTTGAAATAAGTTTTCCGTCAATACAGCCGGACATTCCGTATGTTTTAAAATATAGAATCCGCTCTCCTTGTCCGGATCACCATCAGCCAGATCTTTTCTAATCTTCATTCCAGGAAGGAACCTGTCAGCCGAAGCATACAGACAATCAGCAAGGCTGTCCGCTTTTGTCTGCCCTATACTGGTCCATGCCTCCCATCCACGAGCCTGCATCCATTGTGCCCCATTTCCGGCGGCGTTGCAATGGATGGATACCAGAAGAACATTACTCTTCCCAAATTCGGAACAAATATCATTCACTCGGCGGCATCTCTCCGATAGCGGCACATCAACTTCCTCACGCACAATCCGAAGTGTCTCATACCCCCTCTTACACAATTCATGCTCCACACGGATGGCAATTTCACGAGTATATAACGCCTCAATCAAACGACCGTCCGGAGAACGCTTGCCTTGTGTGTTGGCTCCATGGCCATTGTCAATTAAGATTTTCATGTTTGCTTTCATTTTCTATTTCATTAATAACATTCTTCAATTCTTTACTTTTCAAGCCGACCAGTCCCTTAAAGACGCTCCAAAGACTGATATGGTAATGCAGACCTTTACATTCGCAGTAATTACTGATCACACTTTCAAGTTCACAGTAACAGGCTATCAGCATACAGCATACGGAAATAGTGGAATAAGGAATGCCCAAAGGTTCACCAATCGCTTTTCCTAAAACCGCCCCCAATAGAATTATACATACGTAATCCCCCATTTTTATAAGGGTTCTCCGGATAGCCCGGCTTATACGCACTTCCTCCATTCTTCGTTTGGATTTGCTGATGCCCCACCATAAATCTGTAGAAATAAGAATCAAAGCCAGCAGCATCAACCATCTCATATCCCACATCAGACTATAAAATTCGGTAATGAATACCGAAAATGTGATTTTAGAACTTGTATTCATATCTGTTTTAAGTTATGTGTTTCATTATTTCTTTTACATTCATCCAGTCGGGAGCCGATGCGACAAAGCTCATGCTCCAGCCTATTGATGACAGTTCAGGCGACACAAAAGGCACAATCGTCTGATTATCCGATATAGCTTGAGCCATGACATATAACGGGAATCATACATCATATAAGCACGTACCTGATTCAATAGTTTCAACGTTCGGTCACTCTGAATGGCAACTTCTACCATATCAGATTTATTCCCTAATTTGACCGCAACCGTCACCGCACGCTTATGCGTATCCTCTATGGAACCTATATTGTCCTGAGAGCTTTGTATCTCTCCAAAATCACAGAACAGATAAGTTCCTATCAGGGCATCCACCCGTTTTTTAACATCCTCAAAACGTTGCCCAAAAACAAAATTGGAAATATCAGGAACCAAAGGCTCGGACATACCGGCTATATACCCTTTCAGTTCCTCATACTCATAAGTTCGGAACTTCCGTTAATAAACATATCCAGAACCCCGTCACGGCAGGAAACCGGGAAAAATATTTTAAATACTCAAGAATCATAGTATATCATTTATAACATCAATTGGTAACCGGGTGGTATTAGCGATCTCAGCAACATCCATTTTGGAGGCATGAAGGCTACGCACGGATTCAATCATCTTCTTTCTCAGGATTCCAAGATATTGCAAGACGCTCATCTGGGATATCTCACGCAAATTTCCATATCCGTCAGCACTCAAGCCGTACAGAGCATCCTGTGCCCCTGTGCTTATCACAGATTCCTTTCCCGGTATGATTTTAGTAAGAATCTTGTATTCTGTCCTACTGAACAAATAATTGATGAATCCCTTGAAATTGAAACGGATGGCCTGCAATGTTTTAATATCCACTTTTGAAAAAAGAACGGCACGTTGATGCGCCCTGTCACTTTCATAAGGTAGTGAAGAATACAGGATGGAAGCAAGCAGGGGAAGCTGATCATCCCGGCAATCCGCCAGCTCACGCGCGTCAATAAACTGCTGTGCCGTCAATGAGGTTGTCAGCATAGAGAATCCTGTATCAATGGTATAACCAAGACAAGGTTCATCCTGCCCGTCAATATGGACAGATCCTATAAATTGTTTGCAAAAACAGGAGTCTACCACAAACTTATAATCAAGCCGTGACAGATAGCGGGATATAGTTATCCCCGTCAGTCTTTCCGGCGGGACACGCTTGCATAGCTCATAAGAATCGGTGTCAAGATCCGCCAGTGCCGCATCATTATCCGGATAACAGATCAGAAAAGGAAAGGTGACCTGCTCAGCCAGGCAAGCAATGTTTCCCATGGCATCCGCATCGGTTATCTTATTGATATCCCAGCCCATCACCCTGCATATATGGCGCACACGCACAAGACCGGCAGAAAGTTTACCTGCGGACATGGAAATCAGGTCCGCAACCAGTTCTTTAAATTGATAAGTGTTCAACCCTTCCCAACTGTTTGGAATAGAATACACGCTTCCTTTCAGGGTAAATTCAATATCTTTTTTCATGGCATCAAATAAATTTTATCGTCCGGACGATTGAAAGATGTTTCAGTTACTATATCAACATCCGTATTTCCGGATAAAGACAAATCAATATTTTTAAGGCTTTCCAAGGCTTGTGACATCAGATCATCAGATAAAGTTAACATCCTCTCCTGCTCCTGGGTACCGTAACGCATAACTTTTGAATCTTCAAACAAATTACGGATGGTAGCAGGAAATTCAAGGATATCAAATCTTCGTAACGACAATGCCACTGTTATTTTAGCAAGACATCTGTCCAATTTCCGACGATTTGTCTGGTCCTTTTCCGGCAAACGTTCATAATATCCTGATACATAATCATCCAATGCCTCCTGCTGGATCGGAACACATCTGAAAAAGTACAGGAATGAATTATCAATGGGATAAGATGCATCGAATTCATAAGTCGTCTTCAACTTAAGGTTTTCCAAAGCTTTATAAGTCTTGGTTTTCTTCCATTCCTCATCCGAATCAAGTAGCTGAAGTAACGTATCCATTGCATTATAGTAATTATCACGATAGGCCCTGCGCATCTGCTCCTGCTCGTTCTTGTAGATATCCACATCCGATTTACGAAGTGACAGTACATTGAATATAAGCTGTTTTGCCAATGTCAGATTAGCCACGGCACTTCTTAATGCATCCTTTTCATCGTTATCCTCTCCTGCTGCTATCTTCTTGTAGATATCAGGAGATATGACGGATTGAACCTGCTTAATGGCACTCATAGCACTTGATGCAAGATCTTTGAAATTCATGTTACTCTCCGCATAAGGGGAATAAAGGTGGAACTGGGCCACATCTATAAACAATTCTTCTAAAACATTCATGGCTGCTGATTATTAAGACGGTTAGACGGTGATACATCTTCCTGGCGTGATGGGATTTCCCGGTAAAAGCTATCCGATAACCTTGTTCGTACAATTCAGGGAAGTTTATACGGATAGCCTGGTTGAACGGTTCACATACAATCTCATCTTCCGGTGCCAATTGGAGCAGATAAATCAAATAGTTGTAATAAGCGTCACTTCCGCTCTTGCTAATTACACCGTCCTTGCTGACTGATGAGATGGAAGAATCCAGCCCGACACTTGACAGCAATACTTCGTCAGCACGTTTATCATAGCTGATAATCGCATCAATGTATTCTTTATATTTTAAATCGACGGTTTCTATCTTCCATCGCTCCTCTTCCCCGCTGCTTCCGTTCCGAAAGCTGAAAGTCGCGTAAGCCTTTCCTTGGTTATCGGCTCCGGACAAGTAATCGGATATATTATCCAATTCCTGTTTAATATAGCGGATCAAGGTAGACTCCTTGAACTCAGTCCCAATCTCCAGCCCATTGTACAGCAATAGTTTCTCCTGTTTCGAAGCACGTTCCTTGTTTTCGTTGCAAAGATTGGTAATCTGGGTTCTCTTCGAATTTACCCATGCGTTAGGAATGATGATATGTATTTTAGCAGCCAACGAATTACGAAGAAAGCTGTTAATATATACTGCATTTTCATTGGAACCCTTGATATAAGGCTGTGTGCCTCGTGTGTTTCATTCTCTCCATAGAAATTATCAATGGACTTCTCACGATGATGGGAAACAGCAGCGAACCTGTATCGCGGTACATCCTGCATACGCAATTTAGGATAAATACGCAAACTGGTACTGATTCCATTGATAGACTTACCAACAGCTATAGCCGTGAAATCTTTATAATAAACCATATCATAAGCCACATCCGTCCGGGTGGTGGCCAAAAGACAATCCTTATTCTCCATGGCTTCCAGACCAGCAACCGGCAGCACTCCCGGAACAATCCCTTTTCCAGCTGAAAACCGCCATTTTACAAAGAAATCGCGAAAATAATAATAGTTTTTGATGTTCTGTTTTGCAAACGCCCTGTATCCCTGCTCCATTCCATTCTGCTCCCAGCTTTCCAGCCATCTCTGTATACTGGGTTCCATAATCCAAGTTCTCTTGACTTTATTATCGACAAGTTCTGTCTTATAGACAGCCGGTCCGGAGCCATACAGCATATTGACCTGTTTGGTTATCAATCTTGGAAGCAGTCTGTTATGCTTGATATCACTTGCTACTTCCTGGCATTTCAGATTGTTCCAGCCACGAGAAGCGATGTTATACTTGACTGTAAGCCATCTCACCTGTCCTTCCAATACCACCGGATTAACAGATACAGTACGGTTACGCTGCAAGGCATCCTGCATACTCCCTTCTCCCAGCTGGAAAGATATCACACTGCTGTCATTAACGTACACGCCAAGGCATCCCTGTATCTCTATATTACTTTGTTGACTCATGATAACCAATCTATTTTATGTAGTTTAAATCCATCTTGCGGGAATCCCATATAGCGTATCAATATAGTGTAACACATACGGGGTTCTCCGTCCTTGTCGGTAAACAGGAAGAAGTTATCACTGTCCACACTGAAACGTTCATGAGGCAATTGGGTGCGCCATCTGCAACCGTCCTTTACTATGATCTTAGTGGATGCCTCATTACGTTGCAGACTGCATGGATAGAATGCTATGGTAAAGCATCCATCGGGCAGCTTGGATATCTCCCTAGCCCATTGCATGGCCTGTGTACCCGACATCGTAACGTTATGATCTATTACTTCTTCCATGCTACGAATTTATTCGTTTTCCGATACAGTAGAAAAGACGAAATCTCAAGGGAAGAATCATATTTCCACCCATCTACCCCCTGTGCTGTGCAATCGGTTTTATCAGCGCGGCGTGGGGTCAATCGTCTCTTGAAAAAAGTTCAAAAACTTTTCAAAAAGTCAATCGTTTAGCCATGATTCATATAATACTTATTTAAATGTCAAACAGACACTTATATTAAATCAATTGGACTTATTATTTAAGCTAAATTTTAATTATAAGCTGAAATTATCCGGAATATCATCAGGAATGCTGGTCAATTCGTTAAGAACTGCATCCCCATACAGACCGTACATCAGATAGATGAATGCAGAAGGAATCTGTGTTGTCAGTCCAGCCTGACGGTGAAGCGGTATCTTAACCTCGCTGCTCTTGTCCAGCTCTATACGTCCGTTGGTGCTCTTACGTGGTGATAGAGGTATAGCACTACAAAGGTTAGGGCATTCATTTTCGTCAATAAAAACGTGAGGCAAAGCATTGCTTCTGTCACCAAACAAAAGCAACATCAGCTTGAACTGCTGCCAATGATAGATTGTGGCCTGTCCTTCGTTCATGAGCTGCACTTCGAACCCGTAGCTTTCCAGTTCCCTCTTCAATGCTCGGCTGTCAGTCGTTATCTGTTCCAGCTCCTCCCTTCGTTTGTTACCGGCCTGTCCGGATATAAAACAATACGTTTGTTCCGGCAGTCACGCCCGAAAAACTCATAAACCTGTCTAGCAAGTTCCGGCTGCTCATCCGGATAGAAACAGAAGAACTCTTTCAACAGCCTGAATTCCTTCCCGTATTTCTTGGGCTGCCCACATACCAGGCTTGAGAAATGTCCGGGATCATACCCTATATACAGCGGAGCGCTCTTGTCGTAGTATTTCAAATAACGGGCAGTGATGATAAAGTGATCCTTCAGATCAAGCTTCATGATAGAATCATAAATATACCCGTCAGAGAATTGATGTTTTTCTTTATCATAATTTGCAAAGAACTTGTTAACCACAGACTTATGACGGACAGCACATATAGCAGTAAGAAATTCGTCCATATCCAATGTGTCAAGCTGAGTTTTAAAAAACTTAGGTCCCAATATGTCCTTATTGACAAACGAACTGGCCCGGATATACAATGTGGCGTTGCGCCGCATATCAGCCAAACGCGGTGTCCACATGGATATCTGTCTGTCATACTTCTTCAGTTCCAGGCGTATCTTTTCAAGCGTGACCGGGTTGGTAGTATTCTTCTGGGCGGTAAGAAGTTCCATTCTTTTATAAACCGCTTTGTTCACATGAACGGCTACTGTGGCTATTTCGGAAAGAAGCTGAGGATTGTTCTGATCCTCATACCGTTCAAACCAGTCGTCCTCATTCAAATCCACACGGGCAGTATCAGAAACCCCGGTCCATCCCTGGTAATATGGGCTTTTACGGATTTCCGCAGAAGATCCACGAAGAGAAGGAAACAGACGTGTCTTGAGTTTCTCTCCGTCATTGTGTTTCATTTCTTCCACAAAAGCATGAACACCACTTCTACCCGCCACTGAGTCCGGCTGGTCAGAACTTACCAGCTGGATATGATGACCGTTCCGGAACAGGATGCTATGCTTGGGATAAGAAATTGGATAACGCGGCTTACGGAAATGTTCCGGGATCTTCGATTCTCCCGCAATATAGTCAATGCCATATTCCAGCATACAACGGGGACGGCCGTTAACCGTAATCTGCCTGGAAAAAGCAGCCTGAATGTTAGGCCATATATTGGTAAGCAACGCAACATAGGTACGATGAGCTAAAAATGACAACTCGGCCGGCATACTGTCTGCCACACGGACTATGCGGTTCACTGTAACCTCACTCGTCTTACCTGACGCACGTGCAGCTTCCACCACCACTTTGTTAGGATCAAGAAGATTGACCATAACCTGCATGGAATTCATGTAGATACGTTCCATCTCCATTGAAAATTCATCATTGGATATATCGTTCTGACTCATGATTACTCTTCATTTAATATTTCCTCTACATCCTGAATATCGGCATCCCGCAACAAGCGTTTCTTTTCCCTCTTATCAATAGGAAGACCGTCGATAAGTTGGATATAAAACCCTTCGTTATGCTTACGCGCTATCTCTTTCAGCGATTTGCTTTCCAATCCCATATCTTCCGGACGAAGGTTAGGATCAATAATGAAAGTAATACCAAGATTGGTAGCAGCCTCCGCTATCTGGGCGGCACGAATCCGATGCTCGCTGGCTCTTTCGATACATGCAGCCATCGTTTTCATATCCCCCTTGGCCGCACATAACTGCGCCATGGATTCCAGCTTGTCCGCATAGTGATTCTCCCATACCTTCTCGCTGACATTGTTATCGACATTAAAATAATTAATGGCCTGATAGATACGTTCCTTGCAGGTACGTTCATCCAAAGCCAACTTCTGCTCCGCATTAATGCGCAGACGCAATTTCTTGGAAGCACGGGTTATATTCGGTTCATATTCATATATTTCTGCCGCCCATTGTATTTGTTTCAAAAATTTCTGCACATCTTCCGGAATGCCATTACACTTTCCGGTAGTGAGAAATCCTGAAATCATATCGGGATGTATCTTATCAAGACGCTCAAGTACGGTCATATTCCAAATAGTTCTTTACGCAAATCTTTAAAATAACGTTCATTCTTTACTCTCTTCAAGAAGCTCAATGGCATCAATATCCCCGTTTTCCGCTTTCTTCGCCAGTTCCATATCAATATTCTTCTCTCCTTGAGCCAGTCCCGACTCATAGGTTTCATAGAACACATCTCCCGGCAACGACAGCCGGACAGCCAATGCCATCTGCATTTTCCGCGGCAACTCCAACAGGCGGCACACGCGCTCACGGCTATACCCCATAATGGCATAGGTACGTACCGTGGCAGATAATCATCACTGACAATTACAATATCCTTATTACCAGTCATAGCAAACAGCATATTAATACTGAAATACCGGCTATCATCCCACCATGGTAAGAAACAGAGAAACAGCCATAAAATCAACCTTTAGTCTTTTCATTGAGTATATCTCTAAACAAAGTTTCACGATCACGATACTTGCGTAACAAATTCCTGTCCTGTTTCCGTCGGGATTCACGTTCGGGATTTTTCAAATACGCTTCATAACGCCGTATACTGTCAAGCACATTGCGTGTTTGCGGAGAAATTCCTGAGGATCCTTTTCAAGAAGGGAAGCCAGCAAGGCACGTTCACTGCGCCCTGCTATAAGAGGATGAAGGAAACGGAAAGAACCGGTATCATTATAGGCTCTAAGTTCTGAGAAAGCCTGCAAATTACGGATGCGAAGATGGACAAGGGAAAATATATCATCCTTGGTAATATTGTCAGCATCCATACGTTCGTCTATCTGTTTCATCCGTTTCCAGCTTACAACACGGTCATTATAGATAAGGGTGGCAGTCTGTACATTCTCATCATCAAGATTATCCCAGTCAATAGCGGGATATTCTTCATGCTTCTGTACTTTCCTTAAACCTCTTTTTTTTTTCTCAAAGTCCAAAGATGTTTCCGCCTTTTCCGCACGAAATTCCGACTCCTCTACTCTTTCCTGCAATTCCTGCACCGTATCTTTCGTTTCTTTCAATTCGGCCGATTTCTCCTGCAACTCGTGTACTGTCTCTTCCAATTTCTCCTTTACCGAGCTGACAGGATTGCGTCGGTTCTTTCTGATCTGTTCTGCCGTTGCATAATCAAGCAGAAGATAAAGAATCTTGTTTGCAAAACGTTCAGGTGATCGCTCCCATGCAGGCAACACAGGCGCATCAGGATTAATACTCCGTAAAAGCTTCAGATCGGCCGAAGCGGCGGACTGGTTCTGAAGACGGTTATAATGAAGCTTCTTTTCTTTGAATGAATACATAACTTATCAGTTTAACCTGTGCATGATAATACATTGTAAAACAATCATATATATCCGCACAGGATTAATTATAAAAATCAGACAACAGTTTGAATACGGGATCCGGAAATCTCAACCAAAGTGTCAGTATCAATTACGCGGAAAGTAATACGGCTTCCAGCACGGGCGGTCCATGTAGCTCCATCCTCAAGAATAAACACATCATTCTCAGCAACTGTAGCCGGATGTTCCACACCCTCACCTACCAGAGTTATATAGCGTCCCTTATCATTAGCCGCCAGACCGGAAACTGTAGCAATAGCCTTAGGTGAGGAGGTACAATCAGGAATGGAATACAAGTCCTGTCCCGGCGTAACGGTAAGATTAGTGGCATCCACCGGATTGGATTTGGCAGGCTGACGTACAATAGCACCTGTATATTTGTAATACTGTGAAATGGAAGTACGCTGGAATGTAACGTCACATAACGTCCGTCTGCGTCATGTTTGTTTTCAAACGTTTGAAGAATCATCGGGCGGTCATAAGAACCGATGATATACCACTGGCTTTCTTCAATTTCTTTGAAGAGAATGATAAACTTGCCACCCGCATATTCTTCCGTGAAAGAAAGCAGTTTGTCCCGCTGTCCACCCATAACCGCCACAAACTGATTGGTTCCGGAAGTGGTGATATCCCCCTTCTCACCATTGCCTACAAAAGTGGGGATGGTATGGCACACAAAGTACTTCATATACTCACCATTCTTCATCGGAACCTGCCCTACCTCCCTGTTGGCATTGGGAGCCGGAAACAGCTGAGAATTATCCACCTGGTCAATACTGATCAGATAAATCTGATATGCAATGTTCGATCCATGGGTCTGACGGTCGGACACATCCTCAATATCACCAATATTCATCATTCCGGTGACAGCCATTGACAGCCCGACGGCAGTATCGGCAGAAGAATCAAAAACAAAGCTCAAGGAGAGCACTACAACCAGCACCGCCAGTTGAAATAAAAATATGCGGGAATTAATTCTTGTTCTCATAAATTTTCTGTTTAATAAAAAGGGCGGGCTACCACACCCGCCCCCGATTTAAAAACCTTTTTAATAACCAACCAAAAAAATTATCTAGCTCCAGGTACATTGGGCTGCGCTGTCTTATTGACTTTGCGTACACCACCAGTGCAACGTTCCAACTCAATGAATTTGTTCTGACTGTTCAGCATGACCATGATATAATCTCCTACAGCTGTCGGATCCATGCTTCGGAAATACTTTCAAAAGAGCCCGCTTTGTCAATGCCGGTCACATTGGTTTTGTTTCCACACTCTACAATGTAAGCCACGCCTTTTTTGGCATTGTTGATCGCTGTCAGTTTCTTTTCACCGGTATTGGTTCCAGAAATAAACCAGAATCCTTTCGATGCGTCAGCTGTTGTGGCATCCGCCTCCAAGGTTACGGAAGGTTTATTCAAGAAGATCTGCTGCCATAAATAGTCATTTTCCTTCAGCTTGTCGGCAGAAGAGAAATTACGGCCGACAAATGCGGGCGAACATCCTTCTTTCCAGGTAGACCATCCGCGGACCATCTCCATCTGCATTTCTGTCTGCATGGCAAGCATCTCTCCCGGCAGATTCTCAAGGAACTGGATATTACCGGGAACCTGCATCATCATGAACGGCAGCTGACCTAAATAAGGCAGCCAAATAATACGCATATTGGTAGAACTGTCCGGTATGATATTAAGGTAACTGTTCGGTCCTGTAAAGTCCTGCTGTTGTCCATAAGCTTCACGCACATTCTGAATCCACCATTGCTTGTGGTTTTCGTTCAGATACATTACATGCTGGTCAAGGCTCATATCCTCAGACACTTTAGCCAGAATTTCCTTGTAGAATTCCTGTACGGTTTCCAGCATGTTGGCATCGTCATAAGTACGGTATGCAACATTGTCTGTCAACAACAGTTTATGTTCGTGGTGCAGACGGATAAGGGTATAGAGCACTCCGGTACCGGCATTTAGATAGGAACCGGCTACGCCCGTCTCAGGCTTCACATACAAACCTCTCATACGGCGCATATTCTGTTCACGCTGCGCGTTTTCAAGAGATCCCATAATGGCATATTCAATCATAGACCATTTGATCGGATCCGAGCCTTCACGGTTAAGGTAGCTATATACATGCGTTCCAGTTCCTTCATTGGACCGAACTTCATCTTGATCATGGCATCGTCCACATATCCCATCTCCGGTTCAATCTCCATATCACCTTTATAAACCTCGCCTACCTGGTATGCTTGTGACACTTCACCAAAGAAAGCGTTGAAAATGACATCACGGTCCTGAATACCGTAACGAACAGGGAAATACTGGGTAAGCTGGCGGATGGAAAGCACACGGGCGATAATGGCATCCTGACGACGGATAAGATACTGGTCTCCACCCTTCATTCCCGTAACCTGGGAATAATCGGTGGCAAACTCACCCGCCGCCAATTTTTCCGGGTTTAGCTGGTTATGCGATTGCAAATAGCTGTAACGCTCAGCCAATGAAGAAGAATAGGCTTCCACTTCAGCTCCGAAAGACGCGGCTATCTTCTTATCTCCCAGACGCTGGTCTGACGCAGGATTGGCTGTGAACCGGTTCCATGGTTTATCCATGGAAAAAAATTCGTGCTCAATTCCGAAAAGGAATTTCTCACGGTCTCCGGAACCTGTAAATCCTACAACCGAACCGGCAACCGTAGTCATAGGGACATCATCAGCCGCATGATTACCCATAGCCATGAAGGTAGCGGATACAGCTTTCGCCATATCAAGTACCTGCTGTGCGGTAGGCTGCTCTGTTTTCGTATCCTGTACTCCATGCGCGGCAGCGCCTTCCACATTTTGTTTCGGGTTGATCAATCCTGACAACACGCTGAACGCCTCATTGATCTGTGCCTGGTCGGGCACGGCACGCTGTTCATCCTGGTAGGCCTGCATATCGGTATGAAAATCCGTTCCAAACTCCTCATGATAGGAGGCAAAAAACTGTTTCCATTCATCCGGCGTAAGAGCTTCAGGGATTCCTCGGAGCCAGCGAAACCAAGCTTCTGAAGAATTTTCTGTACGTTTTCTTTAAATTTCATTGTGATACTAATTAAATTATACTTAATAACTGGCTTTTGGCCCGCTGAATGTCGGCATACTCACGCCCCAGACGGGATGCTTCCAATATGGCTTCTGTCAGAGTGGCTCTTGCATCTATCAAACCTTTTCCGATCGCTTCGTCCGTAAGGTAAATATCCCCGCGAAGAGCAGCTCATCATCAGGAGCATCCTTAAGTGCCGGACGGGTGGAACGAACTTCGGACAAGAACATATCATTAAGAGGATTCAGCATACGCTCCACATACTCATCACCCTTACCGGAAGCCGCGTCATCCATAAGCTTGGTCTTAAGATCCGATGCGGAAGCATGATACGTATGCACCTCTATACCTATTTTTTTAAAATATTCGGAATAGTCCCAGACCTCGGCCATTGTCCCGATAGATCCTATCTTGTCATAACCGGTAGCGGCAAAAATTCTAGTGCCATGACAGGCGATGAGATAACCGGCAGATGCACATACGCGCTCGGCCAAAACAACCACCGGCTTACTCAAGTCTCTCATAGTCTCGGAGAGGCGGTCCATGTAAAATGCCTCGCCTCCCGGACTGTCTATATGAACAAAATGTGCAATGATCGCAGGATTGGATTCGGATGCCAGCAGATCCTTCTCAAACTGTTTGCTGGAAAAACGCCACCAACTGTTTGATGTGATTACACCGAACACGGGATAGTAAGCAATACTGTTATCGGGAAGTTCTTCAGAAGTATAATCGGAAACAATGCTGATATCCTTGTCAGGAAAAGCCATGCGGACCTGAGAAGAGCATAAATCCAAGGCACCGGAAATCACCTCGGTATACAGCATATCAGCATGTCCCTTTTCCGCATAATCGGAATCGTGAACATTAGGGAATGCTTCAGCTACGACAGAGGCGTAACCCTCTGCCGTAATGAGCAATCCTTGTCGGGATAAGAGAAGCTGCTGAAGATATTTCTGTGACTGTGTCATTCTTTTTTGTTTTTACAAAAATATCCATACCTTATATATATAAAAAAGACTATAAGACGGGCGGTTTCAGCATGGTGCACTTCATTGTGAGCCGTGCCGAATTAAGCTGGGGAGACAGGCACACCCTGGCAGGAATGTCAGCATCTCCAATCCCATAGCTGTTACCGGAAGTATCACGAAAATACAATATACCGGAACGGAAGATGGAAAACTCCCTTAATATACCGCTATCAGGACGTGATATGACAAGTTCCTTGTCACAATTGAAACTGGTTCCCGAAGCATTGTCCGAAGCCGCAGGTTCAAATGAAAACTCCTCGGCCAGAAAAACATATTGTTCCTGATTCATACCACCTGAGGGGACAAAAGTAACGACAATAGAGAATTCTTTATTTCGCTGATTCATAACACTTTGATAATTAATAAGTTCGCCATTTACCTCCATATAGCGGACAGTTTCACCGTCAAAACGGACAAAACGATACACTTAGTCGGTTGTTGATTTAATATTATTTAACCATGTTAGATAACCTGTATCATATCCTTCTTCCTTTCGCGCCGGGCTTTCCGTTTACGCAAGTTCTCACGCCACCGATAATAGTTCTTCAACAGTGCTTCTTCAGATACGGATTCAATGCCATAGGTGCACAGAAACTGATAGACAACGGCATTGTTGTCGAACAGGTGTCCGCGCTGGTCATTATCCAACAGGGTGGCGTGCAGCTCCTCGTTGAACTCACGACGGATGGCAAGTTCTATATACGCCACCGCACGCGCGGACAGATAGTTGTACACTTCGGGATTCTTTCCCTCGCGCCGGTTAGGCAGGGCCAATACAATATTGCCATCCGTATGCGGCATATTACTGGGACGACGGGACATATAATTCCATATCACATGATACAGATCTGAATTGTCGGGAATATTTATCGGGTCATTTGAACCTAAGGCATATTTTCCGCGCAAATATTCCGCCAAATAGGGAGTGATGTTAATTGTGGTAGTGATCATACTTTTATTTTTTTTAGTTGAAAGTTCTTATTTTTGCGACCAACAGACCAACAGACCAACAATGGGCTATTAGTATAAAGCAAAGTTAGTGACTTTCAGCCAATAAACAAACTATACCTTATATATTTATATTGTTGGTCAGCGACCAACACGACCAACATAAGGTATAGTTTACCCTCATTTTACTAAATTATTGACAAATGCCTAAAACGGAAGACCAACAGTCCGACCAACAAAAACAACTACGACCAACAACGACCAACAGACCA
>ENA-OQCK01000313-OQCK01000313.1-human-gut-metagenome-genome-assembly--contig:-NODE-313-length-28447-cov-3.719456_pt1 | contig 28447 bp, 38 predicted proteins | sample MGYA00242498_ERZ504578 | MGnify/ENA primary metagenome ERZ504578 (study PRJEB26092, sample SAMD00036229) | human gut metagenome | host: Homo sapiens | study: EMG produced TPA metagenomics assembly of...
GCTGATTAGACCGTTTTATGAGCTTACAGTTGCTCTATTTAGATGTTGCGAACACATAAACCAAAGAAATCCTCAAAATATCGCAGCTTAAAGAAAATGAACCGATTTTTATAGTCAATGAAAAAAAAAGAAGGCGCATCGTGTATTACGACACACCTTCCATTAATGTTAAAGAGAGAGAATTTATAATATAAGCATGGTCTCACGACCCTCCAGATATTCCATGAATATTTGTTTCTTTACTCATTAGACGCAAGAAAACTCAAATCACTGCACTTTGGGTATTCTTTTTTTAGTTAAAGAATAAAAAAATCGCTATTCCACAGAAATAGCGATTCATATCTTTAAAACATCTTGCTGACACGTTCAATCCCGGCCACCAATATATCAATTTCCGATTTCGTATTGTACATGGCAAACGAAGCCCGCACTGTCCCCTCTATGCCAAGGCGTTGCATCAAAGGTTGGGCACAATGATGTCCTGTACGGACGGCAATACCTAAGCGGTCGAGTAAAGTTCCGAGATCGAAATGATGAATGTCACCGACAAGGAAGGATATCACCGCTCCACGGTCAGCAGCTTCACCGAATATACGCATAGTAGGAATTTCTTTCAGACGTTGCAGAGCATAAGTTGTCAGTTCATGCTCATGGGCGGCTATTTGCTCCAGACCGATACCATTCACATAATCGAGTGCTTTCGCCAGTCCGGTAGTTCCGATATAGTCAGGTGTACCGGCTTCAAACTTGAAAGGAAGTTCATTGAAAGTCGTTTTTTCAAAAGAGACATGCTGAATCATCTCTCCTCCTCCCTGGTAAGGCGGAAGGCGGTCCAGCCATTCTTCCTTTCCATAAAGTACACCGACACCTGTCGGACCATATATTTTATGAGCGGAGAACACGAGAAAATCGGCATCCAAATCCTGTACGTCCACTTTCATGTGAGGGATAGACTGAGCTGCATCAACCAGACAGGGTACACCGTGAGCATGTGCTGTTGCAATCATTTCCTTCACCGGATTCACCGTACCCAATACGTTCGACACATGCACCACACTGACAATCTTCGTGCGTTCGGAGAATAATTTTTCGTATTCGTCCAACAACAGTTCGCCTTTGTCGTTCATCGGAATCACTTTGATTGCAATACCTTTACGAGCAGCCAGAAGTTGCCAGGGGACAATATTACTATGATGTTCCATTACAGAAAGGATCACCTCATCCCCTTCTTGCATAAACTCGTCACCAAAACTGGAAACAAGCAAGTTTATGCTTTCCGTTGTTCCCCGTGTGAACACCACTTCACTCGTGCTGCGGGCATTGATAAACTGACGTACCGATTCACGAGATGCCTCGTGCAGTTCCGTAGCCTGCTGTGAAAGATAATGCACTCCGCGATGCACATTTGCATTGACGGAATAATACTCATCTACCAATGCATCAACACCAGACGGGGTTTCTGAGTCGTCGCACCGTTATCGAAATAAACCAATGGCTTACCGTAAACCGTACGGCTCAATATCGGGAAATCCTCACGTATCTTTTGAATATCCATGTTTATTCGCTATTACTCATTTACAAATCGCACAACCCTGACATCTGTTCAACTCACCACGGAAACGTTTCTCAACCAACAGATGCAAGCGATCTTTCAGCGCATCCAGACGAATGGTATCAATCACTTCGTTGACAAACGCAAACATCAGAAGCAGACGAGCTTCTTTCTCGTTGATTCCACGGGAACGCATATAAAACAATGCATTCTCATCAAGCTGTCCCACCGTTGCTCCATGCGAACATTTCACATCGTCCGCATAAATCTCCAACTGCGGCTGCGTGTACATTCTAGCATCACGTGTAGCGCAAAGATTACGGTTTGTCTGTTGAGAATTTGTATGTTGGGCGTCAGGACGTACCAGCACTAATCCGGCAAATGCACCTATCGACTGATCATCGAGTACATATTTGAATAATTCATTACTTGTACAATTCGGAACCGCGTGATCAATACTTGTATTATTATCTATATGCTGGTTCTTATCAGCAATCGCCATTCCGCAAAGATTAATTTCAGCACCTTCTCCTGCCAGCAATACCTCCGTAGTATTACGGGTAGTGCCATTATGCAAAGTCATACCATTCAGCAAAACGTTACTGTTTGCTTCCTGCTTTACATATAAATTACTAATACGGACAGTACTTGTATGTGTTTCTTCCAACTCATACAAATCAAACACCGTATTCTCTCCTGCAAAGACTTCTATTACCTGTGTTGCAAGGAAGTTCACATTATCCATAGCATGATCACAAATCAGCAAACGGGCTTGTGCACCATCTTCCAGAATAATCAACACACGGCGATTCACCATGAAATTGACATCTGCACGAAGAATATTCACCAACTGGATAGTTTTTCCACTACTACATTCTTCGGCACATAGAAAATTACGCCATCTTGCGCAAAAGTCGTATTAAAGGCGGTCACACCATCTTTTGAAGTATCCGCCAGTTTGCCATAATACTTCTTCACCAATTCGGGATGTTGTCTGGCCACCTCTTTCAAGCTGCCAAATATCACGCCTTCCGGCAAATGACTTTTGGGAAGGGCCTTGTCATAGAAAGCGTCATTCACCACAAAATACAGGGCAGTGCTCATATTCGGCACATCGCACTTGAACACTTCATACGGATTGACCGGAATAGCCAGGCGATTCAGGTTCAAACCAAAGTCCGGTTCAAAATACTTGCTTACATCCGTATATTTGTACTTCTCCATTTTGCGGGTCGGGAATCCGATTCGCTCAAAATCGGCAAAGGCAGCAGCACGAGGCGCATTCAGCACTTCAGCGCTATGTTTGCAGATCATAGCTTCCGTCTGCGAGAAGAGTTCTATATATTGTTGTTCCGCATTCATCGTCATTCTCCTACTTCTTTCTTTATCCAATCATATCCTTTTTCTTCCAGTTCAAGAGCAAGGTCCGGTCCGGCAGTTTTCACGATACGACCTTTATAAAGAACATGCACGATATCCGGTTTGATATAATCAAGCAGACGTTGATAGTGAGTGATAACAATTGTGCTTGTTTCGGGAGTTTTCAATTTATTCACTCCTTCCGCAACGATACGAAGAGCATCTATATCCAGACCGGAGTCCGTCTCGTCAAGAATGCTTAAACGTGGTTCCAACATCGCCATTTGGAAAATCTCGTTCCGTTTCTTTTCACCACCGGAAAAACCTTCGTTTACCGAACGGTTAGCCAATTTGTTATCCAATTCAACCACCGCACGTTTCTCACGCATCAGTTTCAGGAACTCGCTGGCAGTCAGCGCAGGCAGACCTTTGTATTTGCGTTGTTCGTTTACGGCAGCACGCATAAAGTTTACCATACTCACTCCCGGAATCTCCACCGGATACTGGAAACTAAGGAAAATACCTTCATGGCTACGATCTTCCGGACTCAACTCCAACAGATTCTTTCCATAAAAAGTGATTGAACCTTTCGTTACCTCAAAAGCCGGATTCCCCACCAGTACCGACGACAAAGTACTCTTACCGGAACCATTCGGTCCCATAATTGCATGTACTTCGCCCGGTTTCACCGTCAGGTTAATGCCTTTCAATATCTCTTTGCCATTAATGCTGGCATGCAGGTCTTTTATTTCTAACATAATCACTTTTATTTTTTATCCTACACTTCCTTCCAAGGAGATAGTAAGCAACTTCTGTGCTTCTACCGCAAATTCCATTGGAAGTTTATTCAATACTTCTTTCGCATATCCGTTCACAATCAGTCCGATAGCGTCCTCTGTCGGAATGCCGCGCTGGTTGCAATAGAAAATCTGGTCTTCACTGATCTTGCTTGTCGTAGCCTCATGTTCCACTACCGCTGTCTCATTATGAATATCCATATATGGGAAAGTATGTGCACCGCACTTATCTCCCAACAACAAAGAGTCACACTGGCTGTAATTACGAGCGTTATCCGCTTTCTCCGCTACACGGACCAGTCCGCGATACGAATTCTCGCTGTGACCGGCAGAAATACCTTTGCTGACAATTGTACTACGTGTATTCTTACCGAGATGAATCATCTTCGTACCCGTATCCGCCTGCTGATAGTTATTAGTCACAGCCACAGAATAAAATTCTGCTGTCGAATTATCACCTGTCAGGATACAGGAAGGATATTTCCAGGTAATCGCCGAACCGGTTTCCACTTGTGTCCAGGAAAGTTTACTATCCACTCCTTTGCAGTTACCTCGCTTCGTCACAAAATTGTATACACCGCCTTTACCTTCGGCATCTCCCGGATACCAATTCTGAACCGTACTGTATTTCACTTCTGCACGGTCATGCACGATAATCTCTACAATAGCAGCGTGCAGTTGATTCTCATCCCGCATCGGAGCCGTACATCCTTCCAGATAAGATACATACGAATCATCATCCGCCACAATCAGCGTACGTTCAAATTGTCCCGTGTTACGGGCATTGATACGGAAATAAGTAGAAAGCTCCATAGGACAACGCACCCCCTTCGGAATATACACAAAAGAACCGTCGGAGAATACAGCTGAGTTCAATGCGGCAAAGAAATTATCACGGTAACCGACTACCGAACCAAGGTACTTCTTCACCAAGTCCGGATGTTCACGCACCGCTTCGCTGAACGAACAGAAAATAATTCCTTTTTCCATCAATGTTTCCTTGAAGGTAGTCTTTACTGAAACCGAGTCCATTACGGCATCAACCGCCATTCCACTCAAGGCCATTTGTTCTTCCAAAGGAATTCCCAACTTATTGAAGGTCTTTATTAGTTCAGGATCAACCTCATCCATGCTCTTCGGCCCTTCCTTTTTCTTAGTAGGATCAGCATAGTAAGAAATAGCCTGATAATCAATCTCCGGAATACGGAGATGTGCCATGTGGGCATTTCCAGCGTCAGCCAGTGGCGGTACGCTTTCAATCGGAACTCCAGCAACCACTCCGGTTCGTCCTTTTTCGATGAAATCAAACGAATCACATCCTCATTAAGTCCACGCTCAATGATGTCTGTATGCACCTCCGTGGTGAAGCCATATTTGTACTTCTCCTGCGTTAGTTCCTTTACATATTTATTGGGTTCTTCTTGTTGCATCTTTATTCTCTAATATATATTGTTGCGTCATACTCTTAGCAGCAGGGAAAAAGATTCCCGCAAACGTTTCTATCGGATAATATAACAAAGATTCGCTCTTTTTTGTTGCACTAATTAACTTATTATCGCCATCCATAAACTCTATCAGACAAATCACCAGACTTGTTAACAATAGAAATTTAAGTGCTCCCAGCACACAACCGAGCCAACGGTTCAACCAATCCAGCGAAACCGCTTTCATTGCCTTTGTCAGCAACGAAGCCACCAATAAGAATATCAGTGGAACGGCTATCCAGATGATAATAAAAGCCAATACCTGTGCAACAGTCATCGAATCAGTCACCGTTGGACAAAGCTTTTCCGCTAAAGTGGTATACAAAGCCTTCGCCGCCAGCAAACCGACTATTAATCCCAGTATAGAAGCCAACTGACGAATAAAGCCTTTCATAAAGCCTACTATTGCGCCTGCACCTATTATAATAAGGATAATAATATCAATCGTTGCCATATTTCTCTATAAAAAGAAAAAAAGAGGCACGGAGTTATAATTCACTCTGTGCCTCCGTTTATTCTTAATTCAGTACAAATTATAATGTCTGTTTCACTTCTATTTCTTCGAATGCCTCGATCATATCGCCTACCTTCATGTCGTTGCAGTTCACTAAGCTGATACCACACTCAAAGTTTGTACCTACTTCCTTCACATCGTCCTTGAAGCGTTTCAGCGCATTGATATTCCCGGTAAAGATTACGATACCGTCGCGGATCAGACGAGCCTTGTCGCTTCGTTTCACCTTTCCGGTTTTCACCATTGCACCGGCTACCAAACCTACTTTCGTAATATTGAACACCTCGCGGATTTCGATAGTAGCAGTCACCTGCTCCTTCACTTCCGGCGCCAACATACCTTCCATAGCAGACTTCACCTCTTCAATTGCATCGTAGATGACAGAGTACTTACGGATATCGACACCTTCCTGTTCAGCATCTTAGCGGCAGCACCTGAAGGACGTACCTGGAATCCCACGATAATCGCATCCGAAGCAGCGGCCAGAGAAACATCCGATTCGGAAATTGCTCCCACGCCCTTATGGATGACATTTACCTGAATTTGTTCCGTAGACAACTTGATCAACGAGTCGCTCAATGCTTCCACAGAACCATCCACGTCACCCTTAACGATAATATTCAATTCCTGGAAGTTACCCAAAGCGATACGACGGCCCAATTCATCCAAAGTAAGAATCTTCTGCGTACGCAAGCCTTGTTCACGAGCCAACTGTTCACGTTTGTTGGTGATTTCACGAGCTTCCTGGTCACTTTCTACCACATGGAAAGTGTCACCGGCAGCAGGAGCACCGTTCAATCCCAGAATCAATGCCGGTTCAGCAGGACCCGCTTCTTTGATACGTTGATTACGTTCATTGAACATAGCCTTCACACGACCATAGCTAGTTCCGGCCAATACGATATCTCCGACTTCAGAGTACCGTTAGATACCAATACCGTAGCTACATAACCACGTCCCTTGTCAAGTGAAGACTCGATAATAGATCCCGTAGCGTTACGGTTCGGGTTTGCCTTCAAGTCGAGCATTTCGGCTTCCAGCAATACCTTTTCCAACAAATCTTCCACTCCCATACCTTTCTTGGCAGAGATATCTTGTGACTGATACTTACCACCCCATTCTTCAACAAGGTAATTCATAGCAGCCAATTCTTCTTTAATCTTATCCGGATTTGCAGTCGGTTTATCCACCTTATTGATAGCAAACACAATAGGTACACCCGCCGCCATTGCATGGTTGATGGCCTCCTTTGTCTGCGGCATCACGTTATCATCCGCCGCTACAATAATAATCGCAATATCCGTTACTTTCGCACCACGGGCACGCATAGCGGTAAACGCCTCATGTCCCGGAGTATCAAGGAATGTAATACGGCGACCGTCTTCCAACTTCACATTGTATGCACCGATATGTTGTGTGATACCTCCGGCTTCACCGGCAATCACATTCGCCTTACGGATATAGTCAAGCAATGAAGTCTTACCATGGTCAACATGTCCCATTACAGTAACAATCGGAGCACGCGGCTGCAAATCTTCCGGAGCATCTTCTTCTTCCACGATAGCCTGTGCCACTTCCGCACTTACATATTCGGTCTTGAAACCAAATTCTTCGGCTACCAGATTGATTGTTTCCGCATCCAGACGCTGGTTGATAGAAACCATGATGCCAATACTCATACAAGTAGCAATACCTGGTTGACAGAAACGTCCATCATTGTAGCTAATTCATTAGCTGTAACAAATTCGGTCAGCTTCAATACTTTGCTGTCTGCCATTTCCTGATCTTCCAGTTCCTGCATACGGTTGGAAGCCATTTCACGTTTCTCCTTACGGTATTTGGAAGTCTTGTTCTTACCTTTAGTGGTCAGACGAGCCAAGGTTTCTTTTACCTGTTTTGCTACATCTTCTTCACTTACTTCCTGTTTGATAACCGCTTTTTGAAACGATCCTTGTTATTGTTTCTTCTATTATTGTTGTTATTGTTACCTTGGTTATTACCACCATTATTATTACCGCCTTTGCCTTGCACATTCGGTCTCGGAGCTGCAAAGTTGGAAGTTGCAACGTTATTCACATCCACCTTCTCTTTGCTGATACGATTCCGTTTTTTCTTGTTACCGGCTGCATCCGCGTTATCTTTCGGTCCGCTCTTAGCCTGTTTGGCATCATCTTTACGGATTTCCTTGATAATCGCTTCCTTCATCAGTTTCTTCTGATCCTGGCGGATTTTCTCTTTTTCTTCACGTTCACGACGTTTCTCTTCCTTCGATTTCTTCTTAGGGCGAGTTGACTGATTCAATGCTGCAAGGTCAATCTGACCGATTACATTAATCTTTGCTCCCAGTTCCGGCTGACGGATCTTGAAAACCTCGTCTTCCTTAGGAGCGTCTTTTTCTTCCGAAACGACTTCTGTCGATGCTACTGCTTCCACAGGCTTTTCTTCTTTTTTATGTTCTTCTGCCTTCACAGGTGCTTCTACCTTCTTCGGCTCTTCCTTAATCACTTCTTCCACTACCACTTTTTCAACTTCTGCCGGTTTCGGTTCTGCTACAGGTTCCGGTTGTTTCACCACCACAGGTTCGGCCGGAGTTGGAGCAGGTGCCACCACCTCTTCCTTTTTTACTTCAGGCTCTTTCTTTTCGGGTTCTTTCTTCACTTCCGGTTCAACGACAGGGCGTTCCGCTACTATCGGACGTTCCACCACAGGACGTTCTACCACAGTTTCCTTTTTCTGTTCCGGTTCCTTTTCTACTTTATCAGTTTTACGACCGTTTAATTTATCCAAATCAATTTTACCGACAGGTTTAAACTTCGGACGTGCATCCTCAGGTACGACTGTCTTGATCACATCTTCCGACTTCGGTTTTTCCTGTTGCTTTTCGAAGCCTTCAATCGAAACCGATGCCTTATTACGATCCTTATTCTGACGTTCCTGAATGAAACGCTCCGATTCAAGTCTAAGGTTCTTATCTGTACTAAACTCCTTTACGAGTATAGCGTATTGCTCCTCGCTAATTTTAGTATTAGGATTAGCCTCAACGGTATACCCTTTCTTTTGCAGGAACTCAACTACCGTCGCGATTCCTACATTCAAATCTCTTGTAACTTTGTTTAACCTTATCGTCATATTTTAAATTTAATGAATAAATGGAGCGAAGAAAATCTCAATCGTAATTGCCTATTACTCTTGTCCTTGTTCCGGTTCTTCTTCCGGTTCTTCTTCTTCAAACTCCGATTTCAAAATGCGTATTACCTCGTCCACTGTCTCTTCTTCCAGGTCCGTCTTTTCAATCAACATCTCACGAGGAGCATTCAACACAGCTTTTGCCGTATCAATACCGATAGCCTTGATTGCATCAATCACCCAACCATCTATTTCGTCTCTGAACTCGTCAAGATAGATATCTTCATCAGCTACATTCTCATCCAACTCACGGAACACGTCGATAGTGTACTCAGTTAACATACTGGCCAGTTTGATATTCAAACCGCCTTTACCGATAGCCAGCGATACTTCTTCCGGTTTGAGGAACACCTCTGCTTTCTTCTCCTCCTCGTTCAAACGAATAGAAGAAATTTTCGCCGGGCTTAAAGCACGCTGTATAAACAATGAAATATTCGATGTATAGTTAATTACGTCGATATTCTCATTGCGAAGTTCACGAACGATGCCATGAATACGACTCCCCTTTACACCTACACAGGCTCCTACGGGATCGATTCTGTCATCATAAGATTCTACCGCAATCTTGGCACGTTCACCGGGGATGCGGGCAATCTTCTTGATAGTTATCAGACCATCATTTATTTCAGGTACTTCCATCTCAAACAGACGTTGCAAGAAAACGGGAGAAGTACGTGACAAGATAATCTTAGGATTATTATTCTTGTTGTCTACGCGGGCAACCACTGCGCGTGCCGTTTCACCTTTACGATAAAAATCGCTCGGGATTTGTTCGGTCTTGGGCAGCAGCAGTTCGTTTCCTTCATCGTCGAGAAGCAACATTTCCTTTTTCCAGATCTGATACACTTCTGCATTGATAATTGTACCTACCTTATCTATATATTTATTATAAATACTGTCTTTTTCCAGTTCCAGAATCTTGGAAGCCAATGTCTGGCGGAGGTTCAGGATAGCACGACGACCGAATTTCGCAAAAATAACTTCATCAGTCACCTCTTCGCCTTCTTCGTATGAAGCGTCAATTTTCTGCGCCTCACTCAACGCAATCTGCATATTCGGGTTAGTCAAATCTTCATCGGCCACAACTTCACGGTTACGCCATATCTCGAAATCCCCCTTATCCGGATTCACGATCACGTCGTAATTTTCATCGGTGCCAAACATTTTCGCGATTACGCTACGGAACGACTCCTCGAGTACACTAACCATTGTCGTTCTATCGATATTCTTCAGTTCCTTAAATTCCGAAAATGTATCAATCAAGCTGATTGTTTCTTCTTTTTTGGCCATAACTATTTAAAGCTAATTAAGTATTTAGTATATTTTATTTGCTCATAAGTAAAGGTTTCGTCTTCTTCCACCAGCTTTGGTCGCTTGGCTCCTTCGAGTTTCACCTTCTTTTGTACGGTTACCGTAAACTTCTCTTCATCGGCATCCTTTAGGATACCGGTCAGTTTCTGTCCGCCTTTGGTCATCACTTCCACTTCTTGTCCGATGTGGATGTAATACTGCTGCAGCACTTTAAAGGGCTGTCCTATACCGGCCGACCCTACTTCCAGTTCATAATCTTCCTCTTCACGGTTCAGTTTCGATTCAATGTAGCGGCTAAGCTCCACGCAATCTTCAATCCAAACGCCTTCTGCATGGTCAATTTCGACCACAATTTTGTCATCCGGGCTCACAGTTACCTCTACCAAAAAGTAATCTTTTCCTTCCAGCCACTCTTCAACAATCTGACAAACAGTTTTCTTTTCTATCATTTATTAGCTATTAAGAACAAAAAAAGGAGCTTAATTGCCCCTCCACCTTTCATCCGTTTTCGGTTGCAAAGATATAAATAATCTATTCGACTACAAAACATTAAAGAAAAAAAGTATGAATTAACAGTGCGATATTCGTATCTTTACGCCGCAATTAAAAAAAATAACAACTATGGCGCATCGTCTCAACACCAACAAACAGTTCATGGTCGGCAATGGAATCCTCGCTTTTGCCGTCATTTTTGTCGTAGTGATTTTCATCTATATGAGTATGCGACTGCAACAGAAGCAACAGGAAGAACGACATTTTATCGAAACATATACGATTAGTCTGGTCAAAGGCTTTACCGGCGATTCAATTTCTTTGTTTGTCAACGACAGTCTCATTTCCAATAAGACTATCATAGAAGAACCTTATACAGTGGAAGTCGGTCGTTTTGCCGAGCAGAGTGCATTGTTAATTGTAGATAACAAAACTGAATTAGTATCGACTTTCGACCTAAGCGAAAGAGGGGGTAATTATCAGTTTGAGAAAGAGGAAGACGGAATTAAGCAACTGGCGAAATAAACGGTAAAGCAAGATAAAGACAAAGGAACTCTTTATATTTCTGTCCGATATTTCTTCAGTTCTCCCCGTAGAGCAAGAGCTTTTCCTTCCGTGAATTGATTCAGTAGAGACCAAAAACGTTCACTATGATTCATCTCACGGGTATGACATAGTTCATGCAAAAGCACATAATCAATCAAATAAGAAGGCAACAAAACGAGGTAATAGGATAAATTAATATCCTTCTTTGTCGAACAACTCCCCCACCGCCCCTGACTGGAATTTATCTTCACGCTTGCATAGGGCAATCCGCATTGTTTGGAAAGACGGTCTAAACGTGGAGGAAGAATACTTTTTGCATTCCGCCTCAACGATTCTTCAATCACCTTTCGTAGCCAACTCTGCAATTTCTCATCAGTAAAGTCCGCATTTGGCGGACAAATAATCTGCATACATCCCAATCGGGAATTTGCCAGAAACTGCTCTTTCTCTCCGGACACCAAAGACAACTTGAAATATTCTGCATCAATCTTATAATTCAAATCAATTAACGGACGATTCAATCGTTGACGAGAAGCCAGCAACTTACTACGTAAATCTTCAATCGCCCGTTTTACCTCTTTCATCGTTGTGCCGGAAGGGACTGAAACGTATACCGCATCACTCTTTGTACGAAAAACAAGACTTTTAGCACGCAAATTAACACGCACTATTAACCGTCCAAGTTCTTCATCTTCTATAATTGCTTCCTTCATCATAAGTCTCCTAATAACAGGTACAAAAGTAATAAAAAAAAGATTCTTCCACTCTTAGAAACATAAAAGGGCTACTGCATCTCGCGGTAGCCCATTTATTTAGTTAGTTTCATTATAAAAATTTGAGAGAATTGAAAACTTCACAGTTTCGCTTTCGATGTTGTTTTAATTAAGCACACTAACTATATTATATGTTTAAAGCAAATGAAAATGTCTATTCATTAATAACCTGCATCTTGTGGTTGATCTTCGCCAGACTATCAGCCAAGACCTGATCCGCTTTCACATCGTTCGAGATAGCGACCGACGGTGCAGTTACTTGTTTACCAATGGTATCTGTGGCCAATACACTTCCATCATCTCCCGAGAAAGAATGTTGTGCCACATTTCCCAATCCGAGAATGATTGCAATCACGGCAGCGGCTTTGAACAGAGGAATAAAGCGACTCGTCAGTGTCAGACGTTTTGCTTTCACTACCGGAACCTCCACTTCTGCCAGATACGTGCATCAAAGTCCTCACCCAGCCCTACTTCTTGCTGAATCTGCTGATAAACAAACAAGTTCTTATAGCGAAGCAAATGAGCCGGTACGTCTTCTTTCGAGAAGAAGTCACGCAATCTTGATTCCTCCTCAACGGAAGTTTCACATTGCCAGTATCGCTCCAGGAGCTGTTCTATATCCTTATAATCCATATTCGTCAATTTCTAAATACCTTTGTTTTACCTTTTGCCTGGCTCTGAAGAGATTCACTTTGACTTGTTCCTCTGTCAGATTCAGCAGGGTTGCAATTTTTTTATAGCTTTCACCTTCAATGTCCCTCAGTTGCATGATAAGCCGCTGTTTTTCGGGAAGTTCGTTGACCAACCTATTGATGATGTTCATTTTTCATCATGAATCATCCGATCGTACGGACTGTTTGCATCAGGTTCTTCCTCCATTTCGGGGGTGAGTTCCACGTTTTGAGCCTCTTTCTTCTGACTCCGGTCTATCGCAAGGTTCTTTGCCACTATCAGGCAATAGGCTTCAACCGATTCAAATTGCGACCACTCATCACGCTTGCTCCACACTCTTATCATGGTGTCCTGAACGACATCCTCGGCTTCTGCCCTATCCAGGGTGATTCTGAGCGCCAATCGAAAGAGTTTGTCCTTCAACGGCAAAATATCGTTTCGGAAGCTGATTTCTTGCATCTCTATAATAATGACGGGCTAGGATTCGAAAAGTTACAGTCGCCCACTACTTTTTTTTGAATTATTTTTTTATCCGGGTTCCTCCGTTGCCGTTAATCGCTGATGCTAAGGTAATTATCACTTCATACACCCCAGCATTTATTGCTTCAAAAGAATTCTCCAGTTTCGGAATCATACCTCCTTGAATAACGCCATCGGCTACGTATTGTTCAAATTCCGCACGGGTAATCTGAGGAATTACACTATCGTCATCATTCTCATCACGCAGTACACCTTTTTTCTCGAAACAGTACACCAATGTCACATCAAACAGGCCCGACAAAGCTTTTGCCGTCTCTCCGGCAATAGTATCCGCATTCGTATTCAGCATATTCCCTTGTCCGTCGTGTGTCAACGGAGCCATAACCGGCACCACACCTTTGTATATCAAGTCAGACAACAGAGAAGCATCCACCTTCTCCACATCGCCGACGAAACCGTAATCAACTTCTTTCACCGGACGTTTCACCGAACGTATCACGTTCATATCCGCTCCGGTCAATCCCAGCGCATTGACACCATACGCCTGCAACCCGGCAACAATATTCTTATTCACCAAACCGCCATACACCATTGTCACTACCCTCAACGTTTCCGCATCAGTAATCCGGCGGCCATTGACCATTTTGCTTTCAATTCCCAGTTGTGCGGCTATCTTTGTAGCCGAACGGCCTCCGCCGTGCACCAGCACCTTATGTCCTTCAATAGCGGCAAAGTCGTTTAACAACTGACGAAGGTGCTTCCTCTTCTACGATTTTGCCACCCACCTTAATTACAGTTAGTTTTTCTCTCATTTTTATTCTAAATACGTATATCCATAAAGTCCCGAACGGTAGTTGGAAAGGAATTCTTTTCCTTCTTCCAAAGAGATTTTGCCTTCCTTTACTGATTTCGTCACCCAAGTTTCGAGCGTACGAACCAGCTTCTTCGGATTATACTGCACGTAGTCCAATACTTCCGCCACCGTTTCTCCGTCAATAATCTGTTCGATATTATATCCTTTCTCGTTCACAGAGACATGCACTGCATTCGTATCACCGAACAAGTTGTGCATATCCCCCAAAATCTCTTGATAAGCACCTACCAGAAAACAGCTACATAATAAGGTTCTGTTTTCTTCAGGCTATGTACAGGCAGATAATGAGCTACATTACGGGTAGAGATGAAGTTCGCAATCTTGCCGTCGGAGTCACAGGTAATATCCTGCAAAGTAGCCGAGCGGTCCGGTTTTTCATCCAGCCGTTGAATAGGCATAATCGGGAATATCTGGTCTATCGCCCAGGAATCCGGCAACGATTGGAACAGTGAGAAGTTACAGAAATATTTATCCGCAAGCAGCTTGGACAATCCTCGGAATTCGTCAGGCGCATGTTTCAGGCCTTCGGCAATCTGATTAATCTCACGTGTGATCGACCAGTACAGGCGTTCAATCTGTGCACGGGTTTTCAAGTCGACAATTCCGTGACTGAACAAATCCAACGCTTCCTCACGAATCTGTTGCGCATCATGCCATGCTCCAACATTTTATTCTGATTCAACGAATCCCAAATGCCATATAATTCCTGCACCAGTTCATGTGCGTCCGGAGCGATTACTTCTTCATCATCATTCGGGTAAGTGGCAGTCTCCAACACTTCAAAGATAAGCACAGAGTGGTGTGCAGTCAATGCGCGTCCGCTTTCGGTAATAATATTCGGGTGCGGGATACCATTCTTATCGCTGACATCCACCAACGTAGAAATCGAGTCATTCACATATTCCTGAATAGAATAGTTCACGCTGCCTTCGCTGTTGGACGACCGGGTTCCGTCGTAATCAACTCCCAGTCCGCCGCCGATATCCACAAATTCCACTTTGAACCCCATAGCATGAAGTTGGACATAAAACTGTGAAGCCTCACGCAAGGCGGTCTTGATGCGACGGATCTTCGTCACCTGACTGCGATATGGAAGTGAATCAGTTTCAGGCAATCTTTCAATCCCTTGCTTTCCATGAAATCGAGCGCTTCGAGCAACTCACTGGAAGTCAGCCCGAATTTGCTGGCATCGCCACCCGATTCTTCCCATTTTCCGCTACCGGAAGAAGCCAGTTTAATACGAATACCGATATTAGGTTGCACATTCAACTGCTTCGCCATTTTTGCAATCAGTTTCAGCTCATTCATCTTCTCCACAACAAGGAAGATACGTTTACCCATTTTCTGGGCAAGCAAAGCCAGTTCAATGTAACTCTCGTCTTTATAGCCGTTACATACAATCAATGAGTCAGAATCCGTATTAACAGCAATCACAGCATGCAGTTCAGGTTTAGAACCCGCCTCCAGTCCGAGATTGAATTTCTTTCCGTGGCTGATAATCTCCTCCACCACAGGCGCATCTGGTTGACCTTAATCGGATAGATAATAAAGTTCTCCGCCTTATAACCGTATTCTTCGGCTGCCTGTTTAAAGCAGGACGACATCTTTTCAATACGATTATCCAGAATATCCGGAAAACGCACCAACGTGGGAGCCGCTACATCTCTCAGTTGTAACTCGTCGACCAACTCTTTCAAATCAACAGCTACCCCATCTCTACGCGGTGTAACAACAACATGACCTTTGTCATTAATACCAAAGTACGAGGTTCCCCAACCTGTAATGTTGTAGAGTTCCTCAGAATCTTCAATACGCCACTTTCTCATTTTTCTGTAATTCAGTGTTTTTAGTAAATAATTGGACGGCAAAAATACAGATTTATCTACATGTTGCCAATTAATTAGACATTATTTCTTTCAGTCGGTCCATATATCCGCTGTTTCCGTTACGGGCGTCATAGCGCTGTGCCAGTTCTTCAGCCTGCTGATAGAAATACCGGCGTAATTCGCTGACAGAGTAAACCCCGTCCGCGCGGTAAAGAGGGAACTCCTCCGGCAAAGCCAGATGAACCTCCGGACGCATCTCATACTTCAAGGCCTCCACCATATCACAGGAGAAACGATATTTCTTCAACGTATTGGTACGCAGGCTCCAGTCAATGCACCGTTCGGCATACTCCCAGCCGCGCTCCGGATTCGTCATTAAATAATAAGCGATAAACAGCCCCATATAGAGCAACAGATACTCGTCCTTCTCTCTTCCGGCCAACGCTTCTTCGGCACGTGTACACATATCGACAGCAATATCCGGCTTACCCGCTTTTTGTGCATAATAAGCAAGCTTCAGGTAAGCACGCAGGTTAGCTTCATAGCAAGTCACCTGTTTGTTAATCAATGGCTGCGCCCGGCTATAAGCCTCATCAAACTTTCCCGTTTCCAGATAATAATCCAACATAAAGTTCAGTTCACAAGCCTCACACGACTGGTCGTCCATTTTCTCCGCCAGCATCTTATCAATATATTCCTTTGCCTTGTCATACTGCCTCATCCATGTGCATTCCACCGACCAGCGCTGATAAAACTCCGTAAAGAATATCCGTTCCGCAAGATACGGGTCTTATAATCCTCCCCTACCGCTTCCACCTGTTCCATTGGAATCTCCGGAATATCAAAAGTCGAAGACCATATCCATTTATACTTCCACAGCAGATCATCCTCCTTGATTACATCCTTATGATTCTCATAATCATCCAGAATCTTAGAGAACACGGCAATCTCCTCAGTGTCCGCCGAGAGAAGGTTCAGTTCATAAATGAGGTCCAGCCTCATTTCCGTTGCCCATTCCACATCTTCGTTTTCATCAGCGATGCGGATAGCCTCTTTCAACAAATTAGCTTTCTCACGGGGATGCAGGTTTTTATTCTGTGCCTGCAACAGCAGTTTTTGTATTTCAAGTGTGTATTTCATACGCTTTCTTAATTCAGGAAATTTATAAAATCATTCATTTTAGCAGTCATCAATTCACTGAGCGAGTGGTTGAAAAGTTCCATTTCCTCACTGTTCACAGGATACTTACCCTGAAGGAGTGACTGTACATATAATATATGTACCACATGCTGAAACATTTTATTATCTCCCTGTATTTGCAGTAAAGTGCGGACCATTTCATTATCCGCATTAAATGTCAGCGTCGGAGGTATCTGCCTGGTCGTATTGACAGTCCCCAACACAGCCGCTAACGGATTATTGGTACTCTTGGTCGTACTCTCTTTCTCCTCTGCCACAAATATCACCGGAATATCCGCCGGAGTAAAGTGCTTCAACCGGCAGACGCAGCCAAAACGCTTTAACAACTCGTTCGCCTTCGCCTCAAAAGCCCGGAACTCTTTTTTGGCTTCTACCTCCCCAAACTGTTCCAGTAATCTCGAAGGGATATTTCATCCAAAGTCAGTTCCGGATTCAGGCGGGCATACTTTTTCAACAACGTTTCATCAAACGTATAAGCGGCATTAACCACCAACCTTCCTTGTGCTCCGGCAATACGGCGTACCTGCCTGAAATCCTCCAGATTCCTGGTATAACAGATCACATTGTCCGTCGAACGGATACTCCCGAAGCTCCGTACCCCCTTATTCGTCTCAAAAGGAAGATAATCCATAAACAAACGAAGCAACTCATTATCTTCCGAAGCAATCGCCTTGATGTGAAAATGATGCACGTCCAGTATCTTATTAAACATAGCCCGGTTGTTCTGCACCAGTCCCCGCAAATAATCCTTGATAGCCATACCTATCTCCTTGCGGGCATCCTTCAGCAAATCATTGCTTACCAGAGACTCGCGTGAAGCGGTAGACAACAACCCATCCGCATTCACCAGACAACGGATAAAGAAAGCCCACTGCGGCAACAGGTTACAATCATCCTCACTCAACAGCATACGCTTCAAATACACTTTGTGAGAGTTACGCACAGAAAACTGCGTCCGGAAAGGCAACACATAAAGCACTCCCTCCACCCGGCCGCTTTCAGTCCGTATCCGAAAAACATCAAGCGCAGATGATTGAAAAACTTTCGCCCCGTAATCAAGGAGTTCCTTGCGGGTTGCCTTCGGGTCAAGCCATACAGGCGAAGGCGTATTCACCAACTCTTCCTCATCCTGATGATGCAGATAGACAGGATATGGCAACACCTCTCCATAGCCGACCAATATCTTCTTAAATGTATCATATTCAAAAAGATGCATCCAGTCGTTCTTGGGATGCAATACCACCTGCGAACCGATAGGACGTTCTTCGGCGGATGACGTCAGTTCATACGTACCGTCCACCTTACCACACCAACAGACAGCCTGCCCACCCATTGCCGACCGGCTCTCCACCTTGATCTCATCCGTCACTACAAAACAAGACAGCAAACCAATACCAAACCTTCCGATAAAGTCATCCGCATCGGGCGTATCCCGTTTCGAGCTTTCCCCGATAACGGTAAGGAAACGATATACCTCCTCCGCTTTCAGCCCGATTCCATTGTCGCGGAATATCACCGTTTTGTCATCATTCAGAAAGACATCAATACGTCCTGCATAATTCTCGTCAATATTGCGCAAAGCTGTAATAGCATCCACACAGTTCTGCAACAACTCACGGACAAAGGTATTCGGATTACTATAAATATGCTCTGACAACAAGGCAATCATTCCTTTGAGATTGACTTGAAACAGATTATTCCTTCTTTCTCCATGCCTACTTACTATTTTCTCCTCCTTCCGGTGATCTTAAGGGCCTTTTCGTTACCATTTTCAGCAGCCTTCTCGAACCACTCCATTGCTATATCATCGTTTTCTTCCACACCATTTCCCGTCAGGTAAGCGTTTCCTAGTTCAAATTGAGCCTTATCATTATTCTTTTCGGCTGCTTTCAACAGCCATTGCACAGCCGCTTCCGGGTCAGGCGTACAGCCTTCGCCATACATTTGCATCTTACCCAGATAATATGCGGCACCGATATTCTCATTACCGGCTGCATCCGTAAACCAACGGTAAGCCTCCGCATAATTCTGCTTCACACCCACTCCGTTGTAATAGCAAAGCCCGGTACGATACATACTCGTCACATTACCGTTATCCGCAGCCAGTGTATAATATTTAAAGGCTTCCGTCTCATTATCCTCTACACCGATACCCATTTCGTAACAGATACCCAGTCCTTCGTTATACCATTCGTATTCGGCAGCCTTCTTAAAGTAAGCAAACGCCTTTTCCGACTCGCTCAGACTATCATAATCATACAAATAATAATCCCCCATGCGCAGCATCGCCATAGGAATCTCATTCGCAACAGCCTTTTCGTACCATTCCACGGCTTTCTTGTTATCTTCCAAACAAGGACCGCACCCGAAGAAATAATAATCTCCCATTTTAAACTGGGCGTAACCATAATCCTGTTCCGCTGCCCGTGTCATATATTCCACAGCCTTTTGCGGGTTTTCCTCCACACCGTTACCGTTCTCATAAGCCAGCCCCAATTCAGTCAGACAGCGGGATTCGTTCTTCTCTGCCCCCTTTCCGAACCACTCGAGTGCCTTGTCCCAGTCTTCCTCCGTACCGATTCCCTGTTTGTAACAACGTCCCAGAGCAAAGATTCCTTCATTTTCATCCGCCATGGCAGCTTTTGTATACCAGGCAAATGCCTCCTCCGGCTTCGCCTCACCCAATACAGCTTTTTCCAGATAAAGACCTACGCGGAACATTGCATAAGGATAGCCTTCCTGTGCCGCTTTTTCACAGAGTTCAAAAGCCTTCTCATAGCTTCTTTCCACTCCGTTGCCATTCTCGTATAAGAATGACAGTTCTACCAATGCAAAACATGAACCCATTCCGGCCGCTTTCTCGTAATATTCTCTCGACTTCACCGCATCCGTCACACCGCTATATCCGTTAGCCAAGTAAAGCGCTGCACGGCAGTATCCGTCCACATTATCCAGTTCAGCTGCTTTCTCGTAATATTCCATAGCTTTCACATAATCCGGTTCTTCAGACAAAAAGCCACGTTCATACATCCAACCCAAACGATAGGCCGCATTTCCCGAACCCAGTTCGAGCGCCTTTTCCAGCAACTGTTTTGCACGACTCATGTCTTCTTCCACCAGGTCACCGTTGAAATATACATTCGCCAGTCCTTCGATACCTTCTATATAATCACCTTCCACACAACGTTCGAGACACATCAGCCCACGTTCCACATTCTTATAATCATCATTGTACAAGTAAATCAATGCCAACTCATACGCACTATACAACTCGCAATAAAGCATTCCCTTCTCCAGCCATTCTATTGCTTTAGGCAGATCAAGCCATTCCTCCTCCTGATAATTGTATCCCAGGAAGTTGGCGGCAGACCATACTCCGGCATGCCAGGCTTTCTCCCAAATTTCGAAAGCCAGTTCTTTCGGTTTACCCAGTTCGGGATAACGGAAATAAAGAGTAGCGAGATTTTTCAGACTATATAGATTGGGAACGATTTCCAAAGACTTTTCATAACAGGCAGCTTCCTCGGCTATCTTGCCTTCTCCCCTGTCGAGTGCGTCTCCCATTGCCGCATACACATGAGCACGCAAACGGTCGCCTTCGGGCAGTTCGGCAAGCAAATCCTGCCGTATCTGCAACGCTTTCTCCTTGTTGCCCGTAAACTCTTCGGCAAAAGCGCGATAATGTTTCCCCCAAAGAATAGCTTCGGGTGAAGAAAGAGCCGCAAAACGTCGTTCTCCTTCTTCCTTATCCTGCTCACAATAAAACCCCATATACCGCCAATAGGCAACAGTCGCTTCCGCTTCACCCCAGCCCATATCGGCAGCCTTCTCGTAGCAAGGGAACAAATAGCTCATATCCCGCTTTCCATAGCGGGCCTCGGAGTACTGTGCACCTTTCTGCGCCCAGCCTGCTCCGCTGAACACAGCCACACGTTCGCACACCCGCATCACCTTCTCCCACCAGAACTCATATTCTTCTTCGCTGAGATCGACTTCGACATTACAGTCGAATGCACTGAATATCAATTCAAAGAAACCTTCCGTCAGTTTCTCATCCTCCCGGGTGTCCAACGCATATTCGCATACAGCCAATGCTTCCCACCAGTTATCAGCATTTAATAATGAAGTAGATGTATATTTCGGAAACCATGCCGCAGCAGGTTTCCCAGAGGCTTTAATCCCGGCGGACAACTCCTCGAATTTCTCTTTCAAAGTTCCCATAACAGTCTCTTTATCTTCTTTCTTGTGTTAATAGTCAATAGAAAAATCTCGTAACGAGCGCCAAGGTACAAATATTGACTGAATGAACAAAAAAGAGAACCCAAAAAGATAAAGAGCAGATAAAAAGAAAAGGGAGAAACCATGTGGTTGACATGACTTGTGAAAGTAAAATAGCTTATAGTCCCAACAATTCCTGCAATCGTTGCACGGCTGTTTCGATCTGCCAGCGATCTTCCAGTTCGTCGGCATTGAAAATATATTGCGCCTGCGTGTAGAAAGGAGCCCGTTGTTCCAGTGCCCGGATGATAAACGCTTTCAATTCATCATCCTCTTTTCCCTGAAGTATGGGACGCTGTTGCTTGGCGATACGCAACCGTCTGAACAACACATCGGATGAACATCCAGAAATACCGTCTTCCCCACCCGGTTCATAAATTCCATATTATCAAAAAAACAAGGCGCTCCCCCCCCCGTAGAGATTACCACATTCTCGAACTCGGCCACCTCATGGAGCATATTCCTCTCCAATTCCCGGAATCCGGTTTCACCACGTTCGGTAAACAGCTCTCCAACAGTTTTGTGAAAACGCTCCTCAATATACCAATCGAGATCAACGAACGGTACATTCATCTTACGGGCAAATGCCTTACCCAATGTCGTTTTTCCGGCACCCATATAGCCGGTAAGGAAGATACGAACCATAAATGACTAATTTGCTCACAAAATTAGTCATTTTATTAAAATCCAAGTATTAAAAACGAAGTTATTTGAATACCCTCACCCGTTCTTCGAGCGGTTGAAACTCTTTTTCACCCGGTTTAGTCACAGGAAGTCCGAACGGCATTTCCGCAATCAGATGCCAATGTCCGGGCAGATTCCATGCACGACGCACCTCGTCGTCAATCAACGGATTATAGTGTTGCAGTGACGCTCCGAAACCGACATCTTCCAGCATGACCCATATAGCCAGCTGATGCATGGCCGAAGTTTGCAGCGACCAGCCGGGGAAGTTATCCTGATAGGATGGGAAAGCCTCCTGAAGTCCTTTCACTACCTTTTGGTCTTCAAAGAAAAGCACAGTCCCATATCCGCAAGCGAACGAGTTATCTATTTTTTCTTCCGTCTTTACGAAAGCCTCCGCGGGCACAATTTTCTTCAACGCATCTTTCACAATCTGCCACAGTTTCTTGTGTGATTCCCCTAACAAAAGTACCACCCGCGTAGACTGCGAATTAAATGCAGACGGCACGTGGCGTACGGTCATATTGACGATACACTCAATCTCCTGATCCGGGATAGGCGACTGATTAGTAATTGAATAGTAAGTCCGGCGATGTTTCAAAGCTTCACTAAAAGATCTTTCCATAATAGCTCCTTTCTAAATGTTATATTCTTAAACTCTCTTATTTTTATAACAAGTAGCTCTGTTGACTTGTTCAGTTAGAGAATATATTTGTACCTTCGCGCTGTCAATATACAGACATCAATTCATTGTAAAAAGGAAAAATGGCTAAACAGAAATTCTACGTTGTATGGGAAGCGTGACGCCCGGGGTTTACACATCCTGGACGGACTGCCAGCTTCAAATCAAAGGATACGAAGGCGCCAAATACAAATCATTCGACACCCGCGAAGAAGCGGAACGCGCACTGGCCACCTCCCCTTACGCCTATATCGGAAAAAACGCCAAGAAGAAAAGCGAGAAGTTTCTTCGGAAACATTGCCCGCCTGCGTGATTGACAACAGTCTGGCGGTGGACGCTGCCTGCAGCGGCAACCCCGGTCCTATGGAATATCGCGGAGTCCACATAGCCAGCCGCCAGGAAGTCTTCCACTTTGGCCCGACGAAGGGAACGAATAATATCGGCGAATTCCTCGCTATCGTACACGGACTGGCTTTGCTGAAACAGAAGGGATTCGATATGCCCATTTACAGTGACAGCGTCAATGCAATCAGCTGGGTGCGGCAAAAGAAATGTAAGACCAAGCTTCCGCGTACCGCAGAAACAGAGGAACTGTTCAACTGATAGAACGTGCGGAGAAATGGCTTCGGGAAAACACATACACCACCCGTATTCTGAAATGGGAAACCAAAGAATGGGGAGAGATTCCGGCAGATTTTGGCAGAAAATAAGACAAAAAGACCAAACACCCCAAAATATATTTTTATCTTTGAACCCAAGATAGCATTTTTGTATCCAAACACATCAATAAATGTATGAAAAATAAGCAATTTATTATTTTAGCGGTCGTTTGCGTCGTTACTCTTCTCCCTTTTATGGATTAACGGATTTCCATACCAAAGGGGAACCCCGCGAAGCAATCGTTGCATACTCCATGATTGAAACCGGTAACTGGACGCTTCCCGTCAACAACGGCGGGGACATCGCCTACAAGCCGCCCTTGTTTCACTGGTGCATTGCCGCCCTTTCCTCTATTGCCGGGAAAGTAACGGAATACACTTCACGTATGCCCTCTGCATTGGCACTGATAGCTATGGTGTTAGGCGGATTCTTATTCTACGCCAAACGCAGGGGAGCTTCAGTCGCCCTCCTTATGGGCTTAATTACCCTGTCTAATTTTGAAGTCCACCGTGCCGGTATGAACTGCCGCGTTGACATGATGCTGACCGCCTTTATCGTACTCGCGCTCTACCAACTCTACCGTTGGTGTGAGAAAGGGCAAAAAGGATTCCCCTGGATAGCCACCTTGTTTATGGGATGTGCCACACTAACCAAAGGTCCCGTAGGTATCCTCCTACCTTGCATGGTCACCGGGGTCTTTCTGCTGATCCAGGGTACCAGTTTCTTCAAAGCCTTTTTCTCGATGGCACTGGTAGCCATTACGTCCTGTATCCTGCCCGCCCTTTGGTACATCGCTGCCTACCAACAGGGAGGAGATAATTTCATCTCACTGGTTATGGAGGAGAATTTCGGTCGTTTCATGGGAAAAATGAGCTACGAATCCCATGAGAATCCTGCTTACTACAATATCATTACAGTCGTATCCGGCTATGCCCCTTACACATTGTTGGTTCTGCTTTCCTTATTCAGCCTTACATACGGGAAAATAACCGGAAAACCCCGCGAATGGTGGCAGAGGTTCACAACATATATCCGCGAAATGGACAGCACCCGCTTGTTCTCTTTATTGAGCATTGTTCTCATTTTCGTTTTTTACTGCATCCCAAAGAGCAAGCGCAGTGTTTACCTGTTACCCATTTATCCGTTCATCGCCTATTTCCTTGCCGAATATATCATGTATCTGGTCCGGAAAAACTCAAAAGCAGTTAAGATATACGGCGGATTTCTCTCCGTCGCCGCTATTCTTCTCCTTGTCACATTTATAGCCGTGCGGTTAGGATTAGTGCCCGACAGTATTTTCCACGGAAGACACGCTGCCGAGAATATAGCCTTCATGAACGCGTTGGCAAATATCTCACTCAACGCAGGCCACATCATCGTCATCTGCCTGCCATTAATTGCAGCCATCTATTTCTTCCGGACAATCAGGAAAAAAGAACCGGGAATGAACGTAGTGTATGCCACTCTTTTCGTTACATTCTCGCTTTTCATGTCATTGGACGGTGCTTACCAGCCCGCCATACTGAACACCAAATCGGACAAAGGAATGGCGGAAGATATCCGGGAAATAGCTTCGGGCAGCAAGATCTATTCTTATGTAGCTGTCGATATGCTCCGTTTCTACACGGTCAATTTCTATCACAACGACCAGATAGGATTGTTTGAAAAGGATATGCCGGCCGAAGGCTATCTATTGGTAGGACGACGCGATTTTGAAGGTTTCAAGCCCAAATATGAATCCGAATATACTTTTGAAGAAGTATATCAGAGCACGAAAAGAGGATGTGACATCCGTGACATTATTTACCTGTATCGTTTCAAGAGAAAATAGCCATAGGATCAGCATAGAATAACAGAAAAAGAAGTAAACCCGTTACAGGTTTACTTCTTTTTCTATCAGATAACGCGGACGGCGTTTCACCTCCTTATATATTTTACCGATATATTCACCGATCACTCCGACGGCAGTCAGGATAGCGCCGCCGATAAACCAGACAGAAATGAGTAGCGAAGTCCAGCCTCGGATTACGTCTCCGCCAATAAACTCCACCAAAGCATAGATAATGGCCAGGAAAGAAACCAGCATAAAGATAAGCCCGGATGTGGTAATCAGGCGTAATGGTTTGACAGAGAAAGAAGTGATTCCGTCCAGGGCGAAGTTCAACATCTTCGTGAACGGATATTTCGATTCACCGGCAAAACGTTCCTTGCGGTCGTAATAGACAGAAGCGGTAGGATATCCGAGCATACACACCATGCCCCGGAGGAAAAGATTACGTTCGGGGAAAGACACCAATGCCTTCAGGGAGCGCTTGCTCATCAGGCGGAAATCCGCATGATTGTAAACAATCTCCCCGCCCATTGTCCGCATCAGTTTGTAGAACATCTGCGCGGTATGTTTCTTGAAGAACGTGTCCGTTTTACGTTCCCGCCGTATACCGAACACCACATCGGCCCCCTGATTATAATAATCCACCATTTCCACAATAGCATTCACATCATCCTGCAAATCAGCGTCGATAGATACAGCCGCATCATAATCGCCGGCCGCCACAAAATCCAATCCCGCCCAGAGAGCCTGCTGATGCCCGACATTATGCGCCAGTTTCAAGCCCGCCACACACCTATGAGATTCAGACAATTGCTCTATCAGTTTCCAAGTAGTGTCCTTGCTTCCGTCGTCCACATACAAAATCTTTCCTTCAGCCACCTTCCCTTCCTGCTCCATTCGGGCAAGCACATCAGATAGCTGACGAGTCGTTTCTTTCAATACTTCTTCCTCATTATAACAAGGAACTACAATCACAAGTCTCACGCCGTTCATAGCTTTTTATGTTTAAAGACAAACCGAACAAATAAGAAATTCACAGGAATCGCTATCGCAAACACCGGCACAGGTGCCCATGCTTTAGAAACTCCCAGATAGAGGAATACATTCAACAGAATGATATGCAACAAATAATTAACCAGATGCGCCCCTCCCATACCAACCAACTTTTTCCATGACGGAGTGGTTCCGAACGTAAAATAAGAAGTCAGATAGAAGTTAACAATAAAACTGATTACATATCCCGTCGTATAGGCTACATTGACGTTGATAAAAGATTGCAGGAAATAATAAATCCCATAATGCAATGCCGTAGCCAGCACGCCGACCACGCCAAAACGTATAAACTCTTTCACCAACGGCTTTGTTTTCATAAAGCACTTACTTCTTGACGGATACTTTATCTAATGTCTTGTGTTCTTTTACCAGGGATTCCGTACTTTGCAGCATAGAGAAGCAATAATCTTTCAAGTTCCGGAAAGCCTCCTCATCAGTACCAGTGGCAGCGTGGAGCTTACCTTCCTCCAGTTTGTACTTGAATTCCTGTTGGCTGTCCGGCGAATAGATAAACATATTCACCGAGTCTCTTGCCCCGATCAGATTATCCGCCGTAAAGAACATACAAGGACGTTCTTCTTCCAACAGATTGACACCGAAATTGTTTTGCAGGTAACTTATGTTAAGCAGCCCCAACAACGTAGGAGATACATCCACCTGCCCACCAAAACCGTCGTATACCCCCGGCTTGATATCTTTCCCGTAAATCATCAGAGGAATATGGTTATAAGACTGGGGCATTTCACATTCAGGTGTTCCCACCATTTTGCCATGATCGCCCAGAAAAACGAAAATCGTATTGTCAAACCACGCTGTTTTTCCGCAGCCTGCATAAACTGCCGGATAGACCAGTCGGCATATTCTACAATCTGTTCTTCGAGCACATCACTATGCGGGTGGAAATAGGGCGGAATCACATAAGGGGGATGATTGCTGATAGACAGCAATACGCTGAAGAACGGATTCCCCGTCCCCGCCCTTTCATTCAAAATAGGAAGTGCATACTGATACATGAAGTCATCCTGCACACCGAAGCTGTTTACTACTTTTTCCGAAGGATAATTCTCCTGAGCGTAGATTTCGTCGAACCCGTTCGTGCGAAGGAAAGCATTCATATTGTCGTACTGCGATTCGTGAGTCATAAAGAACAGGTTACAGTATCCGTTCTCCTGCAATACGGTAGGCAGTCCCGAATAGACAGGAATCACAGAACCTTTCATGGCATTCCGTTTCATGATAGCCGGAAAAGAATAAAGCGTGGAATAAATACCATGATTGGTATGAATACCGGAGGAGTAGAAATGACTGAAACTCAAGGATTGCTGATAAAGCTGTCCAGATAGGGAGTCAGTTTCTTATCCGATCCAAAAGTCCCCATTAGATTGGCGGACATAGACTCCATAAAGACCAGACTACGTTCCTGCGATTAGGCGTACCTTCCCGTTCTACTTTCCGTGCGATCGGAGACAACCGGTCAATTCCTTGCCTATGCAAATATTTCTGTACTTTTGATAAAGCGTCTTCCTCAGACATCAGATGCAGAGTCCGGTTTTCTTTCCGGTTATCATCCAGTGTACTTGTCAGCAGATTAAAGACGGGATTCACTCCCAACTGATTCAGGAACGGGTCTTCACAATAATATGCCTGACTTACTTTTATCGGGTTATATCCCATACGCCCACGAATGCCGAACAGGCAAAGCCCGATACAAATTGCACCTGCTACCAACACAGCTACCCGGCTCAACAGACTTATCTGTGGTGCAGCCTTTTCTGCCCTACGATAGAAATAGGATGCAAGGGAAGAAGCTCCCCAAACAAATACCACGATAGACAGGAGCCCGAGGAATATCGGAAAATAGTAAGAAGACTCCCCAAACATCAGACCAGCTGTTGTACCGCCATAGCCGAACCAATTATAAATAGAAGAATTAATCGTTTTGAAGAAATATTCAAAATATGGAATATTGGCAGCAGCGATAACAAAAGATACCGAATAAAAACAACTAAAATAAACCGTTGTAGACCTAAACAGCCATTTAGCGGTGTAGTTACAAAGAGCGGCTATCCACAAAACAACCAGAGGGAGCAACAGGATATAACAAGCTATTACATTGTCAAACCAGAGTCCGCGGAGGAAAGCACCGGACTGCAAAAGAACATCTCCCTTTATTTCTGCCGGGAATTGATAGTC
>ENA-OQCK01000314-OQCK01000314.1-human-gut-metagenome-genome-assembly--contig:-NODE-314-length-28295-cov-10.573559_pt1 | contig 28295 bp, 32 predicted proteins | sample MGYA00242498_ERZ504578 | MGnify/ENA primary metagenome ERZ504578 (study PRJEB26092, sample SAMD00036229) | human gut metagenome | host: Homo sapiens | study: EMG produced TPA metagenomics assembly of...
GGCCCTATGGTTGTTACCGCTAATTATGTGGAGAAGAAAGATTTGGCTTCGCTGATTGATAAGACGACGCAAACGGTAGTCTATAATAAGCAATACCGGAATTTCGAGGTTAAGATTACGGGCTATTCCGGTTTGGACTTTAAGGTCGCATATTCCGGAGTGGGGTAGAAATGACAGAGAATCCTAAATCGGCCGGAACTTATAAAGTTCGGATTACCCGTGGCGAGGATGATTTATTTAAAGCCGTGGATGTAACTGCCGAGCTGATTATCAAGAAGGCTGGTATGGCATTGCTGGAAGTACCGACTATAGGAGGGGATAATTATGAAAAGGTTGATGCTAAACTTACTCAAGACTTCGAGGATGTGGAATGGAATCCTTCTACACAAAAATCGGCACTTCGTGCGAATGTGACCGGAATCCCGACAAAGGATCAGGTAAATATTCTGCACTTTACCCCACTTGACAAGAGTAATTATGAATCGGTAGATTATTCAATGCCGGTTGGTGAAGTAAAAACGTTTTCTTTAAGTACCTCAAATACGGAGGTTACGAATGGAGGCTTGGTTATTAGCGATTATTCGGAAGTTCCGGAGAATACGGTTTTAAAGTTGCGAGCGGTAGCTCCTAGCGAGAATCAGCGTTTTGATTCTTGAGTGATAATGTCTCAAGCGCCGATAGAAAGAACCCAGAGATAACGGTTACTTTGGCGGCTGATGCGACATACACTCCGAATTTTGTGGATAAACCTAAAATAACGGCGAATCTTTCAGATTTGGAGTTTGTTTATAATGGTTCCGTAAGGCTTGTGGAATTGAAAGACATTTTGAGCGGTAGTTATCCGACAGATGTAAATATTAAATATTCAAATACGGATGGATCGGTTGCTACTCCATTGAACGCAGGTACTTATCTTGTGACTGTAACACGTACCGGGGATGAGAACTGGCGATCTTTCGAGGCAACCAAGAAATTAGTGATAAAGAAAGCGAAGGTAGTAAAGGTAGTGGCTCCTACCGTATCTACGATCACGGAAGGTCAGTCCTTGTCGGAATCCCTATTATCCGGTGGTGTTGCGAAAGGTGCCGATGGGACTACCATATCCGGTAAATTTGAATGGGCTGACGCGTCAGCTATATTGAAACCCGGCAATAGCCAGAAAAAGGAAGTGATCTTCACGTCGTATGATCCGAATTATGAGGATGCGACTACGGAAGCGGAGGTTACGGTGAAAAGTTCGGATGCGTTAGTTGTCACGTTCGCTCAACCGGAAAATGGTTCTTTGAAAGTCTATATGTTGAAGGGTGAGGGTGAGAAGACCGAGATAACGAGTGGAACCGCTGTGGCGAAAGCGACTAAGCTAATCATTGAGGCGGAAGCCAATCCGGATTATGAATTGGCCGTTATTCAAATAGGCGAAGAGAAGTATACGACTTCGCCTGTAGAGATTGAAGTCGATAAGTCCTTGGCTATTATGGCAGAGTTCAAGCCGGTTTCTACACCTCCGGGAACAGATGTGGCTGTTACGGGAGTTTCCTTGAATATCACGTCCAAGGCATTGGCCGTAGGTGAATCTTTCGCCTTGCAAGCGAAAGTTACCCCTAATAACGCCACTATGAAAACCGTCTCTTGGAGCAGCAGCGACGAGACGGTGGCTACTGTTGATGCGGATGGTGTCGTTACCGCATTGAAGATCGGTACCTGCAAGATTACCGTGGCTACCGATGATGGAAACAAGACGGCGTCTTGTGTGGTAACAGTCTCTGGTACGGTAGGTATCGAGCAAATCATCAACGATCATCAATCTATTGCGAGCGAGGTGCGATAACCGTTCATCCGGCCCGTCCAATCTCGATCCGTATCATAGCGGTGACTGGAGTTAGCCTGTATGGCGATTCAATTATCGGAACTACCCGTATCCCGGTATCTACCGGCATCTATCTGGTGGAGATTATCGAGAATGGAAAGCGCATGACTACGAAAGTAAACGTTCGCTAGCAATATCATTAAAAAATACTAACCCTTGAGTCTTTAATGTTGGGGAAGGCCGCTAGGAACATCTTGTTCCGGCGGCCTTCTTTTTTATCCTAGAAGCTTTACTTTATCTGTTTTTGTTCTGATATAATTAAATAAAACGTTATCTTTGTATCATAGAAAATTAAAACAGAAAGCCTTATGGAAAAAAATGAAGAAAAGAAAAAGGAAGAAAATGCCAAAACTAAAACAACTGTGGCGAAGACTGGGAAAAGAAAGGTAAGTAAGACATGGGAAGCTATGCAGCGGTTAAAGGGAAGTCTGATTGTAAATGACCCCAAATTTTTACTGTAAATGCGATATCTCATTGACACGAATATTTTTGTATATATGGCATCTGATCCCGAATATCTAAATAGGGATATAGATGCTATTATCCAAGAACCGGAAACCCTTCTTTATATAAGTGCCGAGTCCGTACGTGAGCTGATTGTCGCTTATCGAAATAAAGGACTGTGTTCTAAACGATGGAAGTCGCAGAAGCGATGATCGTCGCCATAGAAAAGGAGTTTTATGTGAAAATATTGCCATTGAAAAAAGAACATATGCAAACGTATGCGCATATGGAGATCAATGAGGCACAGGGACACAAAGATCCCTCAGACCACGTAATTATTGCGCATGCCATAACGGAACATCTACCGCTTATTTCAAGTGATACCCGTTTCGGATTCTATAGAAGTCAAGGGTTGGACTTGGTATTCAATCAGAAATAATCTATATATTGTATATGTACGAATAGCCTTTGTTAGAGTTGTAGAGGTTAAATATTCTAAAACCCTTTCGGCTTACTTATTTTATTCGTTCTTTTGCAAGAAAATTGGGAGGTGTGTTCTCTGTACGCATCTCCTTAATTTATTTAACGTTAATAAGTGAGAGTCTGATGGCTGAAAATAAAAAAGTTAGTTCTGTTTCTTTCTTTAACTCCCGGCTTACATCTGTTATTAGTATCTCCTTGGTACTATTCTTGCTAGGACTCATTCTATTGATAGGGATGTTGGGTAATAAACTCTCCGTTTATGTGAAAGAGAACTTATCTTTCTCCATCGTGCTGAAAGATAACCAAAAGAAACTGAGATAAAGAAAATGCAGAAGAGCTTGGATGCTCTTCCTTTTATAAAATCAACCGAGTATATATCGAAAGAGCAAGCCGCGAAAGAGTTGGAAGAAGAACTGGGCGAGAATCCGGAAACCTTCTTAGGCTTTAACCCTTTACAGGCCTCGATTGAGGTGAAACTGCATTCGGAGTACGCCAACCCCGATAGCCTCCAAGTGATAGAGAAGAAGATTAGAAACTATACGTCGGTCTCGGAGCTGCTTTACCGAAAGGATATGATGGAGATAGTCCATAATAATATGAAGCGGTTGGGCTTGATCCTGCTTACCTTGGCGGCGGTACTGATGATTATCTCGTTCGTGTTGATCAGTAATACGATTCGCCTGTTGATTTATTCCAAACGATTCTTGATTCATACGATGAAGCTAGTGGGGGCTACTTCCGGCTTTATACGTAGGCCTTTTGTGAAATATAACATAGTAAGTGGCATTTTCGCTCTATCTTGGCAATATTGATGCTAACCGGAGCGTTATATTATTTGCAAAATGAATTGAAAGGTTTTATCCAGATATTGGATATGCAAACATTATTATTGGTTTATGTGGCAGTGTTTGCTTTAGGTATTGTCTTGTCCGTGATCGCGACCATTTTTGCCGTGAATAAATATTTGCGGATGGGGGTCGATAAGTTGTATTATATTTAATGTACGAATAATAAAGAGTTGAGAAAGATGGCTAAAAGAGATTTTGCTTTCGGAAAAGAGAATTTTATACTGATTGCGGTAGCGGTTGCCTGCATCGTGCTTGGTTTCATATTGATGAGTGGTGGAGGTTCCGGGGATAATACGTTCAATCCCGATATATTCAGCGCCCGCCGTATCGTGGTAGCTCCGGTGGTTACGGTTATTGGTTTCGTGATGATGATTTTTGGAATCTTGAAGAATAGCAAAGATAAAGAAGTAACAGAATGAGTTGGTTTGAGGCCTTGATACTGGGTATCGTACAGGGATTGACCGAATATCTGCCGGTGAGCAGTAGCGGTCATTTAGCGATTGGCTCCGCTTTGTTTGGTATAGAGGGAGAGGAGAATCTCGCGTTTACGATCGTCGTGCATGTGGCGACCGTATTCAGTACGTTAGTGGTTTTATGGAAGGAAATCGATTGGATATTCCGTGGTTTGTTTAAATTTCAGATGAACGCGGAGACGAAGTATGTGATCAATATCTTGATTTCCATGATTCCGATCGGGATCGTTGGGGTATTCTTTAAAGATACGGTAGAACAAATCTTTGGATCGGGTTTATTGGTCGTTGGTTGTATGCTGCTATTGACGGCGGCTTTGCTGGCATTTTCGTATTATGCCAAACCACGCCAGAAAGAGTCGATCTCGATGAAAGACGCTTTTATTATCGGTCTGGCTCAGGCTTGCGCGTGATGCCGGGTTTGTCACGTTCCGGATCAACGATCGCTACCGGTTTGTTATTGGGAAATAATAAGGCGAAACTGGCCCAGTTTTCTTTCTTGATGGTAATACCTCCGATCTTGGGAGAGGCTTTGTTGGATGTGATGAAGATGGTGAAAGGTGAAGATGTGGCCGGGAGCATTCCCGCGTTATCATTAGCGGTAGGTTTCGTGGCCGCTTTTGTTTCCGGTTGCGTGGCCTGTAAATGGATGATCAACATCGTGAAAAAGGGGAAACTGATTTATTTCGCTATCTATTGCGCGATCGCGGGATTGGTGACAATTGCTTGTACATTACTGAAATAAAGAATGGATTTTATAGCTGGAGAGATTTTATATTTTAATAAACCGCTAACGTGGACTTCTTTTGACCTAGTTAATAAATTTCGCTATAAGCTAAGTCGGAAACTGAAGGTAAAGAAGATTAAAGTTGGACATGCGGGGACACTGGATCCCTTGGCTACAGGTGTGATGATCGTTTGTACCGGAAGGGCTACGAAGCGGATCGATGAGTTTCAATATCAGACGAAGGAATATATCGCTACGTTGAAGTTGGGAGAGACTACCCCGTCTTTCGATTTGGAGAAAGAGATAGACGCTGTGTATCCCACGGAACATATAACCCGTGAGCTCGTGGAGGAGGTTTTAAAGACATTCGTGGGTACGATCCAACAGATTCCCCCGGTGTTCTCCGCTTGCAAAATCGAAGGTAAACGTGCTTATGAGCTAGCCCGGAAAGGAGAGGAGGTTGAACTAAAATCCAAGACATTGGTTATAGACGAACTGGAGTTGCTGGAGTGCGATTTGCCTGTTATAAAGATACGGGTGGTATGTAGCAAAGGTACCTATATTCGTGCGTTGGCTCGTGATATCGGGAAGGCCTTGGATTCCGGCGCTCATTTGATTGGCTTGGAACGGACTCGCATCGGAGAGGTAACCTTGGATATGTGTATGTCTCCGGAGGAGATCGATGATTTCTTAGAGAAGAATGTGGTAAAAATAGAAGAAGAAAAATAAATAGAGTGCATTATGAAGCTTTCGAAATTCAAATTTAACTTACCGTCGGAATTAATCGCTTTACATCCGGCGAAGAACAGAGATGAGTCGAGGTTGATGGTCGTTCATCGTGATACGGGTGAGATCGAGCACCGCGAATTCAAGGATATTCTAGACTATTATGGAAAAGGTGACGTGTTTATCTTTAATAACACGAAAGTTTTCCCCGCTCGCTTGTACGGTAACAAGGAGAAAACAGGGGCGCGTATCGAGGTGTTCTTGTTGCGCGAGCTGAACGAGGACTTACGTTTGTGGGACGTATTGGTGGATCCGGCTCGTAAGATCCGTATCGGTAATAAGTTATACTTTGGCGAGGATGATTCCATGGTTGCGGAGGTAATTGATAATACGACTTCGCGGGGTCGTACGCTCCGTTTCTTATATGACGGGAACCACGACGAGTTTAAGAAGGCTTTGTATGCCTTGGGCGAGACTCCGCTGCCTAAGTATATCGAACGTGAGGTGGAACCGGAAGACGAGGATCGTTATCAGAATATTTTCGCCGCAGAAGAAGGTGCGGTTGTGGCTCCTGCCGCGGGATTGCATTTTAGCCGTGAGTTGATGAAACGTTTGGAGATCAAGGATTGCCAGTTCGCTTTCTTGACATTGCATTCGGGCTTGGGTAATTTCCGTGAGATCGACGTGGAAGATTTGACAAAGCATAAAATGGATTCTGAGCAAATGGTCGTAAATGCCGATGTAGTGGATATCGTGAACAAGGGAAAGGATGAGGGGCACAAGGTTTGTGCGGTCGGAACTTCCGTGATGCGTGCGATCGAGACGGCCGTAAGTACGGATGGTCATCTGAAAGAGTTCGAGGGCTGGACGAATAAGTTTATCTTCCCTCCGTATGATTTCAGCGTGGCTACCAGCATGGTGACAAATTTCCACATGCCGTTGTCTACATTATTGATGATGACAGCTTCTTTCGGTGGTTATGAGTTGATCATGGACGCTTACGATATCGCTTTGAAAGAGAAATATCGTTTCGGTGCTTACGGCGACGCTATGCTAATCCTTTAATCCGGTTTCTATGGCGACAGCTTACCTTGGATTAGGTACGAACGTAGGCAATAAACGAGGAAATTTGGTGACAGCGGCGGCGCTGCTGGCTGAAAGGGTGGGAGATGTTCTTGCCCTTTCTGATATGTATGAGACGGAGCCTTGGGGATTTGAATCGGACAACACTTTCTTGAACGCCGTGATCGTTATGACGACGGAACTTTCCCCTATGGAATTATTAGACGCTACCCGTTTGATCGAGATCGAGATGGGACGTATCGAAAAAAGTGACGGTGCGTATCATGACCGTATCATCGATATCGATCTGTTAATGGTGGATGAGCAAATCCTGCATACGGAGCGGCTGACGCTACCGCACCCTCTGATGCACAAACGGTCGTTTGTTATGGAACCGTTGGCAGAAGTAGCTCCGTTGGTGAAACATCCTGTGTTTGGCAAGACGATGCGTGAACTTTTATCCGAATTATAAGTTTTAATTATGAACTACGAGATTTGAGTTATGAATAAAGAAATTAATAAAGCGATGACGCAAGGGATCGTTTTCAAGAAAGCGAAAGGCGAGGCGACGGATCCGAGTGGTAAGAAAATCAAGTTCTCTGATTTCCTGAAAGGGACACATGCTCTGATTCAGCGAAATGGAAGGCTGGCTTTAAATATAAAAAAGCCTTACGTAATTCCAAAAAGAAGAAATAATTCTCAATTTTAAACTTTCAGTTCTCAATTATTGCGTATCTTTGCGAATGAATTGACGTGGATAGATTTGTATTGCTTGCAACCACGGGAAAAAATGCTAAAAACATATCCTTTTCGTTGCCGTCCGGCAGAAAAATCCTTCCAAGTTCAATTCAGTTGTAGATTAGTAATCTTTTCAATTTAAAACGATGAGTTATTTATTCACCTCCGAATCGGTGTCTGAAGGGCACCCCGATAAAGTAGCCGATCAAATATCGGATGCTTTGCTGGATGAGTTCTTGGCGTATGACAAGAATTCGAAGTTGCTTGCGAAACCCTTGTTACAACCGGACAGGTTGTCTTGGCTGGAGAAGTTAAATCAAGTGCGTATGTGGATGTGCAGGAAGTGGCACGTGGCGTGATCGAGAAGATTGGTTACACGAAAAGCGAGTACCAGTTTGAAGCGAAGTCATGTGGTGTGTTTTCTTCTATCCATGAGCAGAGTGGCGACATCAACCGTGGCGTAGAGCGTGCGGATCCCTATGAACAGGTGCCGGCGACCAAGGTATGATGTTCGGTTATGCTACTAATGAGACTGAGAATTACATGCCTTTGGCGTTGGACTTATCTCATAGTTTATTATGGGAATTGGCGAAGATCCGTAAGGAAGAACCGGATTTGATGCCTTATTTACGTCCGGACGCTAAGAGTCAGGTTACGATTGAATACGATGATAACGGTAAGCCATTGCGTATCGATACGATTGTGGTATCCACGCAGCATGATGAGTTTATCGGTCCGAAAGGTATTTCACAGAAGGAAGCGGATGAGGCTATGCAAAAGAGGATCGCCTTAGACGTGAAGAAGATATTGATACCTCGTGTGAAGGCTCAATATCCGGCTCATGTACAGGCTTTGTTTAATGATAATATCATTTATCACGTGAACCCGACCGGTAAGTTCGTGATCGGTGGTCCTCACGGTGATACCGGTTTGACCGGCCGTAAGATCATCGTGGATACATACGGTGGCAAAGGTGCTCATGGCGGTGGTGCTTTCTCTGGAAAGGACCCTTCTAAGGTAGACCGTTCGGCTGCTTATGCCGCTCGTCATATCGCTAAGAATATGGTTGCCGCCGGTGTGGCGGATGAGATGCTGGTACAGGTGTCTTATGCGATCGGTGTGGCTAAACCGATGAATATTTTCGTGAATACTTTTGGCCGTGCGAAGGTGAATATGACAGACGGAGAGATCGCCGCTAAGATCTGGGATATCTTCGATATGCGTCCGAAAGCGATCGAGGAGCGTTTGAAATTGCGTAACCCGATTTATTTCGAGACCGCTTCTTATGGTCATATGGGACGCAAACCCCAGACGGTGACGAAGACATTCTCTTCCCGTTATTTGCAGAAGCCGGTTACTTGTGATGTGGAGTTATTCACATGGGAGAAATTGGATTATGCAGATAAGATCAAGGACGTGTTTGGTCTATAAAAAATAAGTGGAAAAAGTAAGCTGGCTTAAATGGCGAAGTATGTTAAGATACTTTGCATTTAAGTTAAGATACTTAGCCGATGAAGTTAAGATACTTTGCCAAGTATGTTAACTTACCCTTCCTCTTGGAGCATTTCTACTTCTTTTACTTTCCTGAACAGGTCGGATGCGAAGATGAAATCGTTCAACGCTTGGTTATTAGAGGTGATTACCTGCTCTTTTGTTCCTTGCCATTCCTTCACGCCTTCCTTAATAAAGATGATATTATCACCAATATTCATCACGGAGTTCATGTCGTGGGTATTGATAACGGTCGTCATATTGTACTCCACCGTAATGTCGTGAATCAAATCATCGATCAATAGAGAAGTCTTGGGGTCTAGTCCGGAGTTCGGCTCATCGCAGAACAGGTATTTAGGATTTAGGGAGATCGCTCTTGCGATGGCGGCACGTTTCATCATACCTCCACTGATCTCGGAAGGATATAGATGTCCGGCCTCGGATAGGTTTACGCGTTCCAAACAGAATTCCGCACGTTTCCTGCGCTCTTTCGTTGAGTCTTTAGAGAACATATCTAAAGGAAACATTACGTTTTCCATTACCGTCATGCTGTCGAATAAAGCGGAACCTTGGAACAACATACCCATTTCCCGACGCAGCATATTTAACTCATGCTTGTTCATCGTGATCAAGTCTCTGCCGTCGTATAATATCTGTCCGGTATCAGGTTTCATTAACCCGATGATATTCTTGATCATTACCGTTTTACCCGAACCGCTTCGTCCGATGATCAGATTCGTCTTACCATCCTCGAACGTCGTACTTATATCTTTCAAGACGACACGTCCATCGAAAGACTTCGTTATATTCTTAACTTCGATCATTTTTAAGTAAGCATTAAATGGGTTAATATTACGTCGCAAGTAAAATCATGATACTGCTCATGACCACGGCATTCGTACTTGCCTTACCTACCTCTAGGGCGCCTCCCTTTACGTTATAGCCAAAATAGGCAGCGATGGATGAGATGATGAACGCATATACTACGGATTTGATAATAGAATACCAAATGTAAAACTCGTTGAAGTAGAATTGCAAACCGTACTCGAACGAGGAAGGAGTCATTCCCGTACTCGTTGAGTAACTGGCGAATATGCCGCCCATGATACCGGTGAACATACTGAAGATAACCAATACCGGAATAAAGATCATCAAACCGAGCATTTTCGGAAGGATCAGGAAATTGGCGGAATTAACACCCATGATTTCCATGGCGTCTATCTGCTCGGTGACTCGCATGGTTCCGATCTCGGAGGCGATATTACTGCCTACTTTACCCGCTAGGATTAGTGCCATGATAGAGGAAGAGAATTCCAGCAAGATAATCTCACGGGTGGTATAGCCGATCGTAAACTTAGGAATCAAGGGGGAACTGATATTCAAGGAGATCTGGATAGCGATAACCGTACCGATAAAGACCGAGATGATTATGACAATCCAAAGAGAATCCACGCCTAGCTTGTATATCTCTTTGATCAATTGCTTAAAGAACATACTCCACCGGTCTGGAAGTGTTATACTCTTCATCATCAGTAGGGTATACTCACCCATTCTGTGTAATGCTTTATTCATTTTTATCTTGATAAATTTCTGATTTCAATTTGCAAAGATAGCGTAAAATCCACTAATAACCATATAACATCTTAGAAACAAGATTGGTTTTATTTGTAAATCCTATGGTATTAAAGTTTGCCACATCCCTCTTTTTTAACTATGTTTGTTTTCTTAAATACTAAAAAATACTTTTATGAAGCGAATTCTTTTAGGAGTGATCGGCTTGCTGTGTTTATGTGTGGCTTGCCTGCGGAAGGATCTTTCTTTTAAGCCGGGGGAAGTTTGGCCGGATGATAAAGGGGTACATATAAACGCTCATGGTGGCGGTATTCTACGGGTCGGGGATACTTATTATTGGTTTGGTGAGCATAAAACGGAGGGCTCGGCTGGAAATCTGGCTCAAGTAGGCGTTCATTGCTATTCGTCGAAAGATTTATATAATTGGAAAGACGAGGGAATCGCCTTATCGGTCGTGCCGGATGATACGACGAGCCATATTGCTAAGGGATGCGTGTTGGAGCGTCCGAAAGTGATTTATAATAAAAAGAATGATCAATATGTAATGTGGTTTCATTTAGAGCCGAGAGGTGCTGGCTATTCGGGAGCATTGAGTGGAGTGGCTGTCAGTAAAAACGTGGCGGGGCCTTACTCGTTCGTAAACGCTTTCCGTCCGAATGCCGGTTTTTGGCCGGTTAATGTACAGGAACTACATAAGCAACCTTGTACGCTTTCCGCAGATCTACGTTTTAGCGGTGGAGAGTTACCAGCCCATCCGGATAGCTTGAATTTATTGGGGCGTGACCAGATCTCCGGACAAATGGCTAGGGATATGAACCTTTTCGTGGATGACGATGGCATCGCTTATCATATTTATTCCTCGGAAGAGAATAGTACCTTGCATATATCGCAGCTGACCGATGATTATACGAGTTATTCCGGTAAGTACGCCCGTTTCTTCCCGGGGCGTTTCATGGAAGCTCCAGCCTTGTTCAAACAGAAGGGGAAATATTATTTGATTATGTCCGGCTGTACGGGCTGGGCTCCGAATGCGGGACGATCGGCGGTCGCTACCTCGATTTGGGGACCTTGGAAGGAATTGGAAAATCCGTTTAGGGGAGAGAACTCGGAGGTGTCGTTTTATTCTCAGAGCACGTACGTATTGCCTGTACCCGGCCATGCGGATCGCTTTATTTATATGGGAGATCGTTGGACTCCGGAAAACGCTATAGACGGACGTTATATCTGGCTTCCTATCCGATTCGAGGGGGAGCAACCCGTGATCGAGTGGCAATCTGAGTGGAGTTATTAAATTCTCTTATCGCTTTTTTGCGAATGTATGTGATGTAGATCTGCGGATTATCACGTACATTCGCGTTAAATTTTTAAGTAGCTTATGTCAGACGAACAACGAATGGTGCTCCGTACGGAGGACTTGGTAAAGAAATATAGGACTCGTACGGTCGTGAATCATGTATCGATTAACGTGAAACAAGGGGAGATCGTTGGTTTGCTTGGTCCGAACGGAGCGGGAAAGACGACCACCTTTTATATGACAGTAGGTTTGGTCACTCCTAACGAGGGTAAGATCTTCTTGAATGACATGGAGATTACGAAATTCCCGGTCTATAAGCGGGCTCGCAACGGCATTGGCTATCTGGCGCAAGAGGCTTCGATTTTCCGGAAAATGACGGTGGAAGATAATATCCGCTCGGTCTTGGAGATGACGGGACGTAGCGTTGAGTACCAAAAAGAGAAACTGGAAAGCTTGATTTCAGAGTTCGGTTTGAATAAGGTTCGTAAAAACTTGGGAGACCAGCTTTCGGGTGGAGAGCGGCGTCGTGCGGAGATTGCCCGCTGTCTGGCTATCGATCCGAAGTTCATTATGTTGGATGAACCTTTCGCCGGTGTAGACCCGATCGCCGTACAAGATATCCAGACAATCGTAGCTCGCTTGAAACATAAGAATATCGGAATCTTGATTACCGACCACAATGTGTACGAGACATTGAGTATTTGTGACCGGGCCTATCTTCTGTTTGAGGGAAAAGTCCTTTTCCAAGGAACCGCCGAACAACTAGCCGAGAACGAGATCGTGCGCGAGAAATATTTGGGAAAAGACTTCGTGCTGCGTAAGAAAGACTTATAGCAGCCGTTTCAATCGCCTGTTTACCAGTATGAACAGCAGGAAAGATAAGGCGGCGATAAGACAAAAGTCCAAAAGATGCTCGGCGGGAATATCGCCTGTGATAAACTCGTTATCCTTGAGACGACTGTCCGACATCCCTATTACGGCGAAAGCATTATTGACAAAGTGGGCGAACACCGGTATCCAGATGCTTTTGCTCCAATAGAGTAGATAGCCGAAATAGGCTCCGAGTATCATCCGGGGCAAGAATCCGTAAAATTGTAAATGGAAGGCGCTAAATAGTATGGCGGCGACCCATATGATCGTATGAGGGTTGGAGGTCCATTTCCCGATCACTCGTTGCAAGGCCCCTCTGAACAGGAACTCCTCGGTTATCCCGGCCGTAACGGCGATAACGATAAGGTTGGCTAGGATTACCCAAACGCTATCGCTGGATAACAGGATCGTCGTCAGTTGTTCGGCGAAGGTTTCTTGCGCCCGCATCCATTCCTCGATAGGAGCCATAAACGCGGGTAACTCCATCTGCTTGTTGAGCAATCCTAGCAAATTGATAACCGGAGAAAATAAGAACATGCAAACTAAGGTGAGAATCCAGATCCTGCCGTCTGTGATTTTCTTGACTGATAGATAATGGCGGGGATTGTCACTACATGTCCAAGCCATGGCGATAGATGGTAGCAAAAAGGTACAGATCGCCGAGATGAACTGAATGAGCCTCATTAAATTAGCGTCTTGGGTAATATCAGCCTGTAAACCGTGGGTCGCGAGTAATAAGCCCGTGGATATAATAGATGATAAAACGGCTCCAGCCAATAAGAATAGCAGGAGGATCAAAAGTTGGATTACCGCCGGACGGGTAGCATATATTCCTTTTATTCTCATAATGATTCATTCAAAGGGTAAATAATTGCCGCCAAATATAAACAAAAGAATAAAAACAGATCAAAATTTGCACGATTAAAAGAATAAGTCTAATTTTGCGACCTAAAATTCGATACGACTATTAATTAAATAAATCATTCAGAATGAACGTTTCGCTTAAAAACAATGATGCCGTAAGCGGTATCGTGAAATTAGAAATAGTGAAAGCTGACTATGCTGATCAGGTAGACAAGAGCCTGCGTAGCCTTCGTCAGAAAGCCAATGTACCGGGTTTCCGTAAGGGCATGGTTCCTATGGGCATGGTTAAAAAAATGTACGGAAAGCACGTGCTGGTAGAGGAGATAAACAAATTAGTTTCTGAGAATCTGTTCAAGTATATCCGTGAGAACGATTTGCATATCTTAGGCGAGCCGATGCCTAACGAGACTGAGCAAAAGCCGTTGGATTTCGATAAGGAAGAGGATTTCGAATTCTGTTTTGACGTGGCTTTGGCTCCGGAGATCAATATCGAGTTGAGCAAGAACGATAAACTTCCGTTCTATCAAGTCGCTATCGATGAAGAAATGCTAAATAACCAAGTAAACGCTTATCGCTCAAACTTCGGTTCTTACGACAAGGTAGACGAGGTTGAGGAAAAAGATATGGTAAAAGGTACGGTAGCCGAGCTTGAGAATGGTGCCCCGAAAGAAGGTGGTATCGTTGTGGAGGACGCTGTCTTGATGCCTATGTATATCAAGGATGAGGAAGAAAAAGCTAAGTTTATCGGTGCTAAAGTAAATGCCGTAGTGGTATTCAACCCGAATAAGGCTTACGAGGGTGCTGAGGCAGAGATCGCTTCTTTCTTGAAGATCGATAAGGAGAAAGTGGCTGAGACTACAGCGACTTCAGCTTCGAGATCAAGGAGATCACCCGTCATAAAGACGCTGAGATGAACCAAGAGTTGTTCGACAAGGTATTTGGCGAGAACGTGGTTACTAGCGAGGAAGAGTTCAAGAACAAGATCAAGGAAGCTTTGGCTGAGCAATTCGCTCCTCAGAGTGACTTTAAGTTCTTGACGGACACTCGTGATATGTTGGTTGAGAGAGCTGGCGAGTTGAATTTCGCTGACGATTTATTGAAACGCTGGTTGCTTGCCGCTAACGAGAAGAATACGAAAGAGAAGATCGACGAGGACTTCCCTCAGATCCTTCAGGATTTGAAATATCAGTTGATCAAGGAGAACTTGGTTAAGAAGAACGGCTTGAAGGTTGAGGACGCTGACATCGAGAACTTCGCTAAACGTGTGGCTAAGGCTCAGTTCGCTCAATACGGCATGTTGTCTGTACCTGAGGATGTACTTGACAACTACGCTAAAGACATGTTGAAAAATAAGCAAACACTTCAGAACATCATCGACCGTGCGGTTGAGGAGAAATTGGCTGCTTGGTTGAAAGAGCAAGTGGAACTTGATGTTAAGGAGGTAACCGCTGACGAGTTCAACAAACTTTTTGAATAAAAAGATCTTTACTCGGCCTCTTAGGAGGTTGTTTTATATCAAAAAAGGGATTTCTCTCTAAAAATATCTTAGCGGATAGCGAAATAAATTGTTTCTTTCAGAAATTTATTTATAACTTTGTTTTTCCGTTAAGTCACAGAGGGAAATCCCTTTTTACGTCTTCTCGGTAAATAAAAGATAGGAGAAAATATGGAAGATTTTAGAAGTATGCTACAAAGCATTTAGGTATGAGTGGTACGGCTCTGGATAGTTATATGAACATCTCCAGTAGCTATATCTCCCCGACAATTATAGAGGAACGACAGCTGAATGTCGCTCAAATGGATGTCTTCTCTCGGTTGATGATGGACCGTATTATTTTCTTGGGCACGCAAGTGATGATTATACCGCTAACGTGATTCAAGCGCAGTTGTTGTATCTGGATTCCAGTGATCCCGGAAAGGACATCTCTATTTATATCAATTCGCCGGGTGGCTCTGTATATGCGGGCTACGGCATTTACGACACGATGCAGTTTATTTCCAGCGACGTATCTACGATTTGTACGGGTATGGCCGCCTCTATGGCATCTGTCTTGTTGGTGGCGGGAACCAAAGGAAAACGTTTCGGCTTGAAGCACTCCCGTGTAATGATCCATCAACCGCTTGGCGGCGTACAAGGACAGGCTTCAGACATCGAGATTACCGCTCGCGAGATCTTGAAGGTTAAGAAAGAACTGTACACCATAATCTCGGATCATTCAGGTAGACCCTATGAGGAGATCGAGCGCGATGGCGACCGTGATTTCTGGATGACCGCGGAGGAAGCGAAAAAGTATGGCATGATCGACGATGTTTTAACACGTAAATAACAAAAACAACAATAAGAAACTATGGCCAAAACAACAGGCGATACATGTACGTTTTGCGGCAGGAGTAGCCGTGATGTTAATTTGCTTATCAATGGGATCTCTGGTTGTATTTGCGATGATTGTGCCCGGCAGGCGTATGAGATCGTAAAGGAGCAGACAGGAGGTAAGAAAACTTCTTTTGGTTTGAAGCAGAAGGATCTGCCTAAACCGGAAGATATCAAGACTTTCTTGGATCAGTACGTGATCGGGCAGGATGACGCGAAGCGTTATCTGTCGGTATCGGTGTACAACCATTACAAGCGTTTACTTCAAAAGGTTACTGCCGATGATGTAGAGATTGAGAAATCTAATATCATCATGGTGGGCGCTACCGGTACGGGCAAGACTTTGTTAGCCCGTACGATCGCTAAGTTATTGCATGTCCCGTTCGCTATCGTGGACGCTACGGTACTTACCGAGGCAGGTTACGTGGGGGAGGATATCGAGAGTATCTTGACCCGGCTATTGCAAGCGGCGGATTATGATGTGGAGGCGGCCCAACGGGGTATCGTCTTCATCGATGAGATCGATAAGATCGCACGTAAGAGCGATAATCCGTCTATCACTCGGGATGTCAGCGGTGAGGGTGTACAGCAAGGTTTGCTGAAACTTCTAGAAGGATCGATCGTGAATGTGCCTCCTCAGGGGGGACGTAAGCATCCGGAGCAAAAGATGATTGCGGTGGATACGAAGAATATCCTGTTCGTTTGCGGTGGTGCTTTCGATGGAATCGAAAAGAAGATCGCTCAACGCTTAAATACCGTGTGGTCGGTTATTCGGCTAGTTTGGGTACGGCTACCGTAGACCGGAATAATTTACTGAAATACATCACCCCGACTGATTTGAAGTCGTTTGGCTTGATCCCGGAGATTATCGGTCGTTTACCTATCCTCACGTATCTGAATCCGCTGGATCGTGATACGCTTCGTAACATCTTGACCGAGCCGAAGAACTCCATTATCAAGCAATACGTCAAATTGTTCGAGATGGATGGCATTAAGCTGACGTTCGATGAGAAAGTCTATGAGTTTATCGTGGATAAGGCGCTTGAGTTTAAGCTGGGTGCCCGTGGGTTACGTTCAATCGTAGAGGCCGTGATGATGGACGCTATGTACAGTATGCCATCTCAAAAAGTAAAGGAACTCCATGTAACGTTGGAGTATGCGAAAGAGAAATTTGAAAAATCGGACGTGAACCGTTTACAGGTCGCGTAAACGTAGGCGGTTTACTATAAATAATACGAAGTATGGCAAAGAAGGATCATTTAACAGAAGAGCTAAATCGGCACTTTGGCTTCGGTACCTTTAAGGGGAACCAGAAGGCTATTATTGAGAACGTGCTGGCCGGGAAGGATACTTTTGTATTAATGCCGACGGGGGGAGGTAAATCCCTTTGTTATCAATTACCATCCATACTAATGGAAGGAACCGCGATCGTGATATCTCCGTTGATCGCTTTGATGAAGAATCAGGTGGACGCGATGCGGAATTTCAGTGAGGAAGATGGGGTCGCCCATTTTATCAATTCCTCTTTGAATAAGTCGGCTATCGACCAGGTGAAATCGGATATATTATCAGGACGTACCAAGTTGCTGTATGTAGCACCGGAGTCCTTGACCAAGGAAGAGAACGTGGATTTTCTGCGTCAGGTAAAGATCTCTTTCTATGCGGTGGACGAGGCGCATTGTATCTCGGAATGGGGACATGATTTCCGTCCGGAATATCGAAGAATCCGTCCGATTATCAATGAGATCGGAAAACGTCCGTTAATCGCTCTGACCGCTACCGCTACACCTAAGGTGCAGCACGATATCCAGAAGAATCTGGGTATGATAGACGCTACAGTCTTTAAATCATCCTTCAACCGCTCTAATTTGTATTATGAGGTTCGTCCGAAAGGAACGAATATAGACCGCGAGATCATTAAGTATATTAAAGCCAACGAGGGTAAATCGGGTATCGTATATTGTTTGAGCCGTAAAAAGGTGGAGGAATTTGCCGACATCTTGAAAGCCAACGGGATAAAGGCGTTGCCTTACCATGCGGGAATGGATTCGCAAGTACGTTCCGCCAATCAGGATGCCTTCCTGATGGAACAGGCGGATGTGATCGTGGCTACGATCGCTTTCGGTATGGGTATCGACAAGCCGGATGTCCGTTATGTGATTCATTACGATATCCCGAAGAGCCTAGAAGGTTATTACCAGGAAACCGGTCGTGCCGGTAGGGATGGCGGAGAAGGCCAATGTATCGCTTTCTATGCTTATAAGGACTTGCAAAAATTGGAGAAATTCATGCAAGGAAAGCCCGTGGCCGAACAGGAAATCGGCAAACAGTTGCTTTTAGAGACTGCGGCCTATGCCGAGACTTCCGTCTGCCGGAGAAAAGTGCTATTGCATTATTTCGGTGAGGAATACCTGGAAGATAATTGTGGTAATTGTGATAATTGTTTGAACCCAAAGAAGCAGGTGGAAGCGAAGGAATTGTTAAGTGCGGTACTGGAGGTTATCAGTACGTTGAAAGAAAAGTTTAAGGCAGATTATATCGTAAATATTTTGGTAGGTAACGAAACCTCCGAAATCCAAAATTACAAGCACAATGAATTAGAGTCTTCGGTTCCGGACAGGACGAGGATGATAAAACTTGGAACGCCGTTATTCGTCAGGCTTTAATCGCTGGCTATTTAGCGAAGGATATTGAGAATTATGGTTTGCTGAAAATCACGGAAAAAGGTAAGGAGTTCATGAAGAAGCCGGTATCGTTCAAGATTACCGAGGACAATGAATTCGAGGAAGAGGAAGAGGAAGTTCCGGTTCGTGGGGGCGCCTCTTGTGCGGTAGATCCGGTTCTTTATTCCATGATGAAGGATTTGCGTAAGAAATTATCCAAGCGGTTGGAAGTTCCGCCTTTCGTGATTTTCCAAGATCCCTCTTTGGAGGCTATGGCTACTACTTATCCGATCACGTTGGACGAGTTGCAGAATATCCCGGGAGTGGGCGCTGGCAAGGCGAAACGTTATGGCAAGGAGTTCATTGAGTTGATCAAGAAACATGTAGAGGAGAACGAGATTGAGCGTCCGGAGGATTTGCGCGTACGTACGGTCGCTAATAAGTCCAAGTTGAAGGTCTCAATCATTCAGCGGATCGACCGTAAGGTGGCGCTGGACGAGATCGCGTTAACTAACGGACTTGAGTTCACCGAGCTTTTGGATGAGATCGAGGCGATCGTATATTCCGGTACACGTATCAATATCGATTATTTCTTGAATGATGTGATGGATGAGGATCATATCGAGGATATTTACGAGTATTTCAAGGATTCGGAGACCGACGGTCTGGAAGACGCCATCGAGGAATTAGGCGGTGACTATACGGAAGAGGAGATTCGCTTGGTCCGTATCAAGTTCTTGTCTGAAATGGCAAACTAATGGAAGGGTGGCCCGGTTCCACTCTAAAGAAAAAACAAATAAAGAAGCTTATTGTTCCTTCCGAAAGAGATTTATTTTTCCTTCGGAAGGAATTTTGTTTTCGTTCGGATGAAAGTTTATTTTCTTCCGAATCGAATTTTTAATTTCTCCCGTATCGATTTATTGCGTGAAAAGTCGTATATTTGCGCGCAATAATTTTTAAAGCATAAGTTCTATGTCATTTATTGCAGACAGGGTAGTTATGGATGGGTTAACGTTTGACGATGTATTGTTAATCCCAGCTTATTCGGAAGTTCTTCCTCGTAATGTCGATCTCACGACAAAGTTTTCACGTAATATCACATTGAATATACCGATGGTGTCGGCCGCTATGGATACGGTTACCGAGCCAAGTTGGCTATCGCTATCGCCCGTGAGGGAGGTATTGGTGTGATTCATAAAAACATGACGATCGCCGAGCAGGCAAAGCAGGTCCAGACCGTTAAACGTGCGGAGAATGGAATGATCTATGATCCGGTGACTATCACGAAGGGCAAGCGTGTGGCGGATGCTTGGCAATGATGGCTGAATATAAGATTGGCGGTATTCCCGTGGTGGATGAAGGCGGGTATTTGGTAGGTATCGTGACGAACCGTGACTTGCGTTTCGAGAAGGATATGAACCGTTCTATCGACGAGGTGATGACGAAAGAGTATTTGGTCGTAACCGGACAATCTACGGATATGGAGGCCGCCGCTCAGATCCTTCAGGAACATAAGATCGAGAAGTTACCGGTGGTCGATAGCCATAATAAGTTGATCGGCTTGATTACCTATAAAGATATAACGAAAGCGAAAGATAAACCGAAGGCTTGCAAGGATTCGAAAGGTCGTTTGCGTGTAGCTGCCGGTGTAGGCGTTACGTTCAATACCTTCGAGCGTGTAGCCGCTTTGGTGGATGCCGGGGTGGATGCTTTGGTGATCGACACGGCACATGGTCACTCAAAAGGTGTGGTGGATGTCTTGAAACAGATTAAGGCGCAATATCCGCATATTGATTGTGTGGTCGGTAATATCGCTACGGGCGAGGCTGCTAAATATTTAGTGGAAGCGGGGCGGATGCCGTGAAGGTAGGTATCGGTCCGGGTTCGATTTGTACAACTCGTGTGATCGCTGGTGTGGGTGTTCCCCAGTTGTCGGCTATTTATGATGTGGCGAAGGCGTTGGAAGGAACTGGTGTGCCTTTGATCGCTGACGGTGGCTTGCGTTACTCCGGTGATATCGTGAAGGCGATCGCCGCTGGTGGATCTTCCGTGATGATGGGATCTCTGTTGGCGGGTGTAGAGGAGTCGCCGGGCGATACGATTATCTTCAATGGCCGTAAGTTTAAGTCTTACCGTGGAATGGGGTCGTTGGAAGCTATGCAAAAGGGGTCCAAGGATCGGTATTTCCAAGATGTGGAGGACGACGTGAAGAAGCTGGTTCCGGAGGGAATCGCTGCCCGTGTTCCGTTTAAGGGTTCTTTGTATGAGGTCATTTACCAAATGGTAGGTGGTTTACGTGCGGGAATGGGTTATTGCGGGGCTCATAATATCGAGGAGTTGCATAAAGCTCGTTTTACTCGAATCACCAACGCAGGTGTGCAAGAGAGCCATCCGCATGACGTAGCGATCACGCAAGAGGCTCCGAATTATAGCCGCGGTGAATAGTAATACAAGTTTTACGTTTTATAAAAAACACTAATTTAATGGGATAGCATACTTTTCTTGTCGGCTCTCCGTTAGATTAGTGTTATTTTTGTAATGTATATTCGTGCTATGGTAAAAGAATTTTTGATGAAAAAGTTACTTATTTCATTAGGGGTATTCGCTTGTGTGACAGTTAACGCTCAAACCGCATCCGATTCGGTCGTTATGACGGTCGCTGGAAAACAAGTGCCTTTATCTGAATTTATTTTTATCGCGGAGAAGAATGGAGAGGTGGATTTATCGAATACAAAGTCCGTCAAAAACTATGTCGAGCTATTTAAAAATTTTAAGCTAAAAGTAGCGGAGGCGGAATCTTTAGGGATCGACCAGACATCCTCATTCAAAAGTGAGCTGGATGGATACCGGGCTCAGTTGATCGATAGCTATATGTCGGATAAGGAGGGTGAGAAAGCGGCTGCCCGTGCGGTATATGACCGTGGGGATCACTCGGTAGAGTTGACCCACATCTTATTCCGTTTGCCGGAGAAGACGGTCTCCAAAGATACGGTAGCTGTATATCAAGAAGCCATGCGAGTATACGAACGTCTCCAGAAAGGAGAGGATATGGAAACAGTCGGAAAAGCTTTGGCCGAGAAGGATAAGGAGCATGTCGCTTGCGAATATGTACGTTGCTTGCTCCCGATGCAATCCCTAAAAGTGTTTGAGGATGCCGCCTATTCCTTGCCGATTGGCGTGGTGTCTGAACCGGTTCGCACGAAATTAGGATTTCATTTGATAAAAGTCCATAGTCGTAAACCCAATCCGGGGCGGGTACATGTCGCTCATATCTTGATCGCCTTCCCGAAAGATTCCGCTATTCAGGACTCATCGGCTTTTCTGGCAAAAGCGCAAGCTATCTATAAGCAAGTACAAGAGGGAGCTGATTTTGGCGAGTTAGCGAAAGAATATTCTGGGGATGCTGCTTCCGCTAAGAAAGAGGGAGTATTACCTTGGTTTGGGGTAGGCGAGATGGTCCAGCCTTTTGAGCAAGCCGCTTTTGCGTTGAGCAAGCCGGGTGATTTATCCGAGGTGGTGGAAACTCGTTTTGGTTACCATATCATTAAGTTGATCGATAAGAAGGGACGCCCTTCGTTTGAGGAAGAGGAAAAAGCTTTGTCGAGACGTATGGGGCAGGGTGAACGTAACTTCGAGTTATATAAAGCTTTCGACGATCGTATGAAAAAGAATACGGATACGTTTTCTATCCGGAAGCCTATGCGGAGCTGCAAGCGTTATGTAATGATTGTTTCCCCACGGACGAGGCGTTTTATGAGAAAGCGAAGGATATGAGCAAGACGCTTATGCAATTGGATGGAAAGGATTTCCCGCAAGCGGAGTTCGCTTATTATATCCAACGTTGTCCGTTCTCGACAAAAACGTATGCGGGTGATTTTATGCAAGAGATCTATGATTTGTTTATCCGCGATATCGTAACGACCGCCGAGCGTAAGAATCTGGAGACAAAACATCCGGAGATCCCTCATTTGATGCAGGAGTACCGGGATGGGATTCTGTTGTTTGAGGTCAGCAACCGGGAGATCTGGAGCAAACCCTCCGCCCAGCAGAAGGTGTTGGAAGCGAAGTGGATTGCGGATTTGAATAAAAAATATCCGGTGACTGTCAACTGGAAATTATTGAAGAAACTAAAGAAATAAAATAAAGATAGATATGAGGATAGTCTTCATGTTCCTAACGTTCGTTGTGTTGTTGGGTGCCTGTAAAGGTTCTCAGCCAGCTGATACTACGGATGTCTTGGTTAGCGTGAAAGGACGTACCCTAAATCGTTCGGAGGTGAATAAGCTAATACCCCGGGGGATTTCCTCCGCAGATAGTCTGTTGCTGGCCGAGAGCTTTACCAAGAAATGGGTAAAGGATGTATTGGTGTACGATGTGGCTTTGCGTAACTTGGGGGATGAGAAAGAGGAGGTCGATAAATTGGTAGAGGAGTACAGGCGTTCCTTGGTTCGTTACCGTTATCAGGAAAGATTGGTGGAGGAGAAGCTGAAAACTGATATCCGGGAAAGTGATAAATTAAACTATTACGAGGAAAACCAGAAAAAGTTTATCTTGGATAAAGGCTTGATCAAGGGATTATTCTTGAAAATCCCGGTTGATGCCCCGGGACTTACCGACGTCAAAAAGTGGTACAAATCCACAGATGTGGCCTCTTTAGAAAAAATTGAGAAGTATAGTGTGCAAAATGCCACGATTTATGAGTACTTTTACGACAAATGGGTTGATTTCGATGAGGTAATGGATAATATACCGATCCATGTGTCGAATCCGAATGCGTTTCTGAAGGCGAATAAGTATGTTGAGGTGGCGGATAGCAGTTATTGTTATCTGTTGAATATCAAGGAATATTTACCTTCCGGCAGTGTGGAGCCATATGATTATGCCAGTCCGCACGTCACGGAAATGCTGGTCAACCAACGAAAAGTTGAATTCTTGAAAAAATTTGAAGACGAGTTATATAACGATGCGATCCGGAGCGGTGACGTGGAATTCCATTCCGAGCCGTGATCTCTAATTTTATAAATGGGTAGACATGATGAAAAAGATTTTAAGTGTATTCTTTCTTGCCTGTTGTTCTTGCATTGTAATGGCGCAAGACAATGTGATCGATGAAATTGTGTGGGTGGTAGGAGATGACGCTATTTTACGTTCGGATATTGAGACGCAGCGTTTGTATAATCAAAACGAGGGGGTCCGTTTGGATGGCGACCCGTATTGCGTGATCCCGGAGCAGATGGCGATACAGAAACTATATCTGAATCAAGCAAAGATCGATAGTATTACCGTGAACGAGAACCAAGTGATCCAGAGCGTGGATCAATGGATGAACATGGCTGTGAACCAAATCGGGTCTCGCGAGAAATTGGAGGAATATTTCGGTAAGAAATTTTCCCAGATCAAGGATGAGCGTAAGGAGATGGTGCGGGAGCAGCAGGTAGTGCAACAGATGCAGCATCAATTGATCGGCGAGATCAAGCTGACACCTTCCGAGGTGCGTAAATATTTCAGCCAGTTGTCTCAGGATAGCCTGCCGAACATCCCTACGACAGTAGAGGTGCAAATCGTTACCTTGGAGCCGAAGATCCCGTTTGAGGAAACGGACGCTATCAAGGCCCGCTTACGTGATTTCACGGAGCAGGTTAATTCCGGTAAGATGGAATTCTCTACGTTGGCTCGTTTGTACTCGGAAGATCCGGGTTCGGCGTCTCGAGGTGGTGAGCTGGGTTTCATGAGCAAGACACAGCTGTTGCCGGAGTTCGCGAACGTCGCGTTCAACTTGAAAGATCCGAAACGTGTCTCCCAGATCGTACAGACGGAGTATGGTTACCATATCATCCAATTGATCGAAAAGCGTGGAGACCGTATCAACTGCCGCCATATCTTGTTGAAACCGAAGGTTTCCGATAAGGAGTTGGCGGATGCTACCACTCGTCTGGATTCATTGTACAATGATTTGCAGGCGAATAAGTTCACGTTTGAGGAAGCCGCTACATTCGTCTCTTACGACAAGGATACACGTAATAATAAGGGTTTGATGGTAAACCAAGATTACGAGAGCAGCAATATGGGAACCCCTAAGTTCGAGATGCAAGAACTTCCACAGGAAATCGGTAAGGTGGTATATGACATGAAAGTAGGAGAGATCTCCAAGCCTTTTACCATGTTGACGAACAAGCAGAAAGAGGTAGTCGCTATTGTTAAGCTGAAAGCTCGGACGGAAGGACATAAGGCGAATTTGGCCGATGACTTCCAAGCTTTGAAAGCGATCGTAGAGGCTAAGAAACGTGAGGAATTATTGAACGACTGGATCACGAAGAAACAAAAATCAACCTACGTGCGTATTAGTGACGGTTGGAGGAATTGTGATTTCAAATATCCGGGTTGGATTAAGGAATGAGACTAATTAACAGGTTATTTCTAGCGCTCTTATCGTGTGCTTTATCGATTGGCGTATTCGCGCAAACGCAAGATAGCACGGTGGTAGCCGCCAAAGATAGTGTCGCTCCCAAGAAGACGAAGGTCTTTTTGGAGCATGCGAATACGCTTTCGTTTGATAAGGAGAGGAACGCCGAGCTCAAGTACTGAATGGTGATGTTTGTTTTCGCCATGATAGTTCGTATATGTATTGCGATAGCGCATATTTCTTTGAGCAGACCAATTCCTTGGAAGCGTTTAGTAATGTCCGGATGGAACAAGGGGATACCTTGTTCGTGTATGGAAATTACCTGTTTTACGATGGAAATACCCAGATCGCTTATTTGCGGGAGAATGTCCGCATGGAGAATGGGCAGGTTACCTTGTTTACGGATAGCTTGAACTATGAGCGAATCCCGGATATCGGATATTATTTCGACGGAGGTCTGATTGTCGATTCCTTGAATCAGCTCTCTTCTTTTTACGGGCAATATTCGCCTAGTACGAAATTGGCTATCTTCAATGATAGCGTCCGTCTGGAGAATGAGCAATTCACGTTGTATTCCGATACCTTGCATTATAATACGGACTCGAAGATCGTCACGATCCTCGGACCATCCATTATCGTGTCGGATAGTGGCACGATCTATTCTTCCAGGGGTTGGTACGATACCGTGAATAATACCTCTTTGCTATTGGATCGTTCTCAGGTGGTTTCCGGCGACCGTATCTTGACGGGCGACTCTATCGCTTATAACCGGGAACTGGGTTTTGGGGAAGCATTCGGTAATATGAGTCTGCAAGACACGGCGCAGCATGTCATGCTGGAAGGCCAATATGGCTTTTACAATGAGAAGACCGAGTATGCTTTCGCTACGGATAGCGCCCGTTTCTTGGAATTCAGCCAAGGGGATACATTGTTTCTGCATGGTGATACCTTGAAGATGACTACGGTGGACTCCCTTTACCGGGAAGTAAAAGCTTATTACGGCGTCCGTTTCTATCGGACGGATATGCAAGGAGTTTGCGATTCGATGCAGTTTAATACAAGAGACTCTATATTATATATGTATACGGACCCTATCGTTTGGAATGAACAGTATCAGATCTATGGGGATACGATCTTGATATTTATGAATGATAGCTCGATCGATTTCGCTCACGTGAAGCAATTCGCTTTCGCGATACAGCAAATCGATTCTACCGCGTTCAATCAATTAAAGGGAAATGACTTGAAGGCTTATTTCGAGGGACAGGTCGTGAATCAGATCGATGTGTCGGGCAACGCCGAATCGATTTTCTTCCCATTGGAGAAGGACGGCTCGATGGTCGGCATGAACGAGACCAAGAGCGGTTTCCTTACGATCTGGCTAAAAGACAATAAGTTGGATAAACTGAAAATCTGGCCGACTCCAACAGGTACGATGACCCCTATTCCTGATTTGAAGCCCGACCAGAAATACTTGAAAGACTTTTATTGGTTTGATTATATCCGTCCGAAAGATAAGGATGATATTTATCAGGTCGTGAAAAGAAAAGCTCAAGATGCTCCGAAAAGAAGCAATAAATTCGTACATTAGCGTCGTATTCATAATTAATAGGTAAAGCTATGGCACTTTTCTCGTTTTATAACATGCGTAAACCGCGTCAATATGATCATAAGCCTATTTATTGGGACCCCCATAAGGAAGCCTTGGAGGAACGTATAAGTAAGGTCAAACGTGAAATGGGTGTAGAGGAATCGTTGGAGGAATATAAGCCGCATATCAAGGGAACTTTTATTGAAGGCACCTCACATTTGAAGAGAAGCGTGGGGCGGGGCGAGGATTCCCGGGCCCGTAAGTATAAGAATGTGAAACTGGCGGTAGCTTGGCTGTCTTGGCTGCCGTGTTATGGTATTTGTTCTGGTAATGAGCGATATCATTCATTTGCTTCCGGACCATATCGCCAATCAAATCGCGGCGGGAGAGGTGATTCAACGTCCGGCCTCTGTCGTTAAAGAGTTGGTCGAGAATGCGGTGGACGCTGGCGCTTCCAATATCCAAGTGAACATTAAGGATGCGGGTAAGACATTGATACAGGTGATCGATGACGGGAAAGGTATGTCCGAGACGGATGCTCGCATGGCTTTTGAGCGGCACGCTACTTCTAAGATTTCTACGGCCGAGGATTTATTCTCTTTGCATACGATGGGTTTCCGAGGTGAGGCATTGGCTCTATCGCCGCTGTCGCCCATATAGAGTTGCGTACCCGGGCTAGAGGGACCGAGCTTGGCACTTGCCTATCCATCGCGGGTTCCAATCTGGAGAGTATCGAGCCGGAGGTTGTAACGAGGGAAGTATCTTCTCGGTAAAGAATCTTTTCTTTAATGTTCCCGCCCGCCGGAAATTCTTGAAGTCGAATGAGACGGAATTCCGGAATATCATCAATGAGTTCGAGCGAATCGCCTTGGTAAATCCACAGGTGGGTATGTCTCTTTATCATAATGACACGGAGATATTCAATCTGCCGAGTCGGGCTTGCGTCAGCGCATCATTAATATATATGGTAAGAGTTTAAACCAAAAGTTGCTCTCTCTGGATGCCCAGAGTTCCATGGTGACTATTTCCGGCTTTGTGGGGCGTCCGGACTCGGCGAAGAAGCGGGGAGCATTACAGTTCTTCTTCGTGAATGGCCGTTATATGAAGCATCCTTATTTCCATAAGGCGATCATGCAGGCTTATGAGCAATTGATCCCCGCCGGGGATATGCCGAATTATTTCGTCTATTTCACGTTGGATCCCTCTTCGATCGATGTCAATATCCATCCGACAAAGACGGAGATCAAGTTTGAGAACGAGCAACCGATCTGGCAGATCCTGATGGCCGCTACCCGGGAGGCGTTGGCTAAATCAAGCGCTATCCCTACGATTGATTTCGACGTGGAGGATGCGATCGATATTCCTGTTTACAACCCGGTCAAGAAAAGTGAGCCTAGTACTTATAAGGCCCCGAAAGTGCAAGTGGATTCCAGTTATAATCCGTTTGACACTACTTCCTATAAAAAACCGGAATTCGATTGGTCTAAATTATATCAAGGGTTTGAGAACGACCGAGTGGCTGTCCAACGGGAGTCCGAGACTTTCGAGGATGCCCCGATCGAGGAATTGCCGGCCGAGGCTTCGGATCCGGAAAAACTGTTTACGGAGGTAAGCAATCCTTGCTATCAATATAAAGGGCGATATATCGTGACATCCTTGAAATCGGGTCTGGCGATTATTGACCAGCATCGTGCGCATGTGCGTATCTTGTTTGACCAATACCTGTCGAATATCCGTCAGCAACAAGGTGTATCCCAACAAGTCTTATTCCCGGAGATCGTAGAGTTTACCGCTGCCGAGGCGGCTGTACT
>ENA-OQCK01000315-OQCK01000315.1-human-gut-metagenome-genome-assembly--contig:-NODE-315-length-28224-cov-3.092287_pt1 | contig 28224 bp, 40 predicted proteins | sample MGYA00242498_ERZ504578 | MGnify/ENA primary metagenome ERZ504578 (study PRJEB26092, sample SAMD00036229) | human gut metagenome | host: Homo sapiens | study: EMG produced TPA metagenomics assembly of...
GGTATGTTCTGCTCGGGGAAATACTTCATCAAAAGCTGGCGTGAAACATATAGTGTTGGTCTGCCATTGAGCTTGATCAGTCTGCCTTCCTGATGCAGGAGGTTGAGATCTCTGGATACATTGATCGATCAAGCCGCAAATCCATCGCCAAAGAGGAGGCATCCATTCCAAGCTTATCATACTGCTTATCCTCCAGACATTCCAAGGTGTGCGCATAAATTGCTTTCAGAATCAGTTCTTTGCGTTTACTCATTAAATCACGACCTCCTTAATTTTTTTGTGTTGATTTCTTCTTCATAATAACACAGTAAGAATAAAAACGCATAAAAAGTCTAAAAGTGTGTCTGCTTTTTACAATGTATACATATTGTGTATGCTTGCACTGGAAGTTATCGGAATAAAAGCTGGTAAATCTGTTTCTTTTTTCTTCACACGCTTTCCTGAGTGTGTTGAAACAGGGACTTTTTTTGACCACCTGAAAGGGACGATGATAAGATGACATCAGAAAGGAAAAGGAGGAAGCTGTATATGATTGATATCATAATCGTTACACATGGCGAATATGGAAAAGCGATGCTGGCAAGCAGTGAACTCATCATGGGGGAACAGGAAAACGTACAGGCATTCGGCTTCTATTTAGGTGAAAGCGTCGAACATCTGAGGGACTCTATTTTGCAGGCAATCAGCTGTACGCGGAAGGGAAGTGAAATACTGATTCTAACAGATATGCGTTCTGGAAGTCCGTTTAATGTTACAGCGTCATTGATGAAGGATCACACATTTGAACACCTAACAGGAATCAATCTTCCCATTTTACTTGAGATTCTCTGTTCAAGAACGCAGATGGAGCTGAAGATGATGATAGCACACATAATGTCAGAGGGAATGAAAACGCTCATTCATGTTAATGAAATGCTGAAGGAGGACTAAACATGAAACATATTGTGTTATGCCGCATCGATGACCGTCTTATTCATGGGCAGGTTGTTACGGCATGGGTAAAGCAGACTGAGGGTAATCGTATTGTAATCATTGATGAAGCATTGGTGAAGGATGTTTCTTACAGAAAATCATTAAGGCAGCGGCACCTTCCGATATTCGTATTGATATATACAATATAGAAAACGGAGTGTGTGAGTTGAAAAAGGAGGCTGAGGATAAAGAACGAATTATTATTTTGGTAAAGACTCCACAGGTGGTTGAGGCTTTAATTGATGAAGGTATTCTGCTGGATAAAGTGATTCTGGGGGGAATGGGGCAAAGTCAGGCCGCAGGAAATTTAATCGCAATGTATCAGCAAGTGAAGAAGAAATCGAGTGTATGCAGCGCATCATGAATAAGCATATACCGATGTATTATCAGTTGGTACCGAATGAGTCGCCAAGTGATGTTGGTAAATGATAAGCGGATAGGAAAGGAGAAGTATTATGAGTATTTTGCAGGCTGTTTTACTGGGGATTATTTATTATTTGGGGAATAGCTCGATCATTGCAGGACCGGTTGGTTATTATTCTGTTTACAGGCCGTTGGTAAGCGGTTGTCTGACAGGGATGTTTCTTGGTGATCCCGCACAGGGAACTATGATAGGAGCTACCATAAATCTGATGTATGTAGGGTTTATATCGGCAGGTGGTGCTTTGCCCGGAGATATGTGTCTGGCTGGTATCCTGGGAGCGCTTTGGGAATTACAGGTGGTCTGGATACGGAAGCAGCTCTGGCGATTGCTGTCCCAATCGGATTGATTGGTACCTTACTTTGGTTTGGACGTCTGACACTGGATTCAGTATTTGCACATATGGCAGATCATCTGGCAGAAAAAGGCGAGGCTGGGAAGGTTTGGATTCCTTCTGTATTGTTGCCGCAGCTGATGCTGTTTGTGCTTACCTTTGTTTCATGTATGCTGGCATGCTATTTCGGGGCCAGCTATATTCAGGGTATTATTGATGCTCTTGGCGGGACAGTATTAAATATCCTCATGATTATCGGAGGGATGATGCCTGCTCTCGGTATTGGCTTGACGCTGATGTATATTTTCAAAGGAGAGGCAAAAATCTTTTTCTTCATCGGGTTCCTGATTTCTGTATATTCGGGATTGAGTATGATTGCGATTGGATTTATATCGCTTTGTATTGCAATCGTCTATACACAGAAAAAAGAGAGTACAGGAGGTAATGCGGCATGAGTGAAACTGTAGATAAGAAAAATCTGCTTACCAGCAAAGAGGTTAATAGAGCCTGGCTGCTATGGCTGTTCAATAATCAGGCCTGTTACAATTATGAGCGTATGATGGGAATCGGCTTCCTTCATGCCATGACCCCGGCCTTTCGAAAGCTTTACAAGGATAATAAGGATTTACGTATAGAAGCCATGCAGCGTCATACCAGCTTCTTTAATTGTGAGCCTTGTCTGGGGTCATCTATTGTTGGACTGGTTCTGGCGATGGAAGAACAGAAGGCATTGGGAGCTGAACTTGATAATGATGCAATCACCTCAATTAAAACCGGACTGATGGGGCCGCTTTCGGGTATTGGTGATACCTTGATACAGGGTGTCATCCTCCCCCTGCTTATTGCATTCGCTGTAGATTTTGCAAAAGGTGGTAACTGGGTCATTCCTCTTGTATTCTCATTGGTTATGGCGATTATTGTATTCGGCATATCACGCTTTGGATTTTTACTGGGTTATCGTAAAGGTTCAGATGCAATTCTCAGTATGCTGGAGAATGGTGTTATCAAACGTTTAATATCCGCTGCGAGTATTATGGGCTGTATGGTACTGGGAGCATTGGTTGTTAATTTTGTGACAATGAAATGCGGCATCAGCATTCCGCAGGCTGAGGGAAGCTTCTCGATGCAGGAGCAGCTATTTGATGCCATTCTTCCAAGTAGCTTCCGCTGTTATTGACACTGGGCTGCTACAAGCTGCTGAAAGCAGGAAAATCAAGTGTTTTGGTTATGCTGGTCATAATGCTATTGGTGTTATTGGCGGATTAACGGGAATTTTGAGTGTATAGGGAGGCAATAGATGCAGATTAAACAATACCAAACAACGAAGTATATCATGGGAAATGGTGCACTTCGTGAAGTACAACGGTGGAAGGATAAAAAAATCGGCTTGGTTGTCGATGAAAATGTTTTGAAGGCATTACAGCTTGAAACAAAGCTGTTTGATGAGCTTTTAAAGGACTGTGATTATGAAGTCCTCTGTAATATGCCGCAGGAGCCTACCACAGAGCTTCTGGAACCGGCCATTCGAAAAGCGCAGCGCTTTGATCCGGATGTATTTGTGGCAATCGGAGGCGGCTCGTCCTGGATAGTGCGAAGGTACTATGGCTGTTTACAGAATTCCCTGATTACACTTGGGAACAGGCATTTGCACCATATGCTGTAGAATCATTCACAAAGGAAAAGGAACTGATTGCCATTCCTACAACCAGTGGGACAGGCTCTGAAACAACGGGCTGTGCGGTAATTAAGGATACAGAGAAAAGAAAGTGTATGGTTTTAAGCAATGAAATCATGCCAAGCACAGCCATTCTTGATTATGAGCTGTTGGTAAGTCTTCCTAAGCACGTCATTGCATTCTCCGGATGTGATGCTCTTGCCCATGCGTTGGAGGCGGGTATTTCTGTTCTGGCTTCGGATATGGTACGGATGCAAAGTGTGCAGGCCGCTGTGCAGATTATAAAACAGCTGGAGGCTTCCTGCAATGGTGATTTGAATGCACGTCGTGATATCCATTTGAGTGCAACGATTGCAGGTGCATGTATCAATAACTCCATAACCGGTATGGCGCACGGAATGGATCAGGCCGGTGGTGATTTCAGAAAGCCGCATGGACTGATGACGGGGCTTATCCTGCCGTATACGATGTGTCATCTGCTGCCGCAGCCTTTATATGAGGAAGTGGCTGATCAGCTGGGAATCTGCGGGACCTCTATGGAAAAGCAGGAGCGTCTGATAGCAAGGATATGGGAGATGTATCGAAAAATAGAGATGCCGGTTACCCTACAGGAAGCAGGTATTGATCGTAAGGCTTATATGTGTAAAATTGATACCTATGTGAAGCAGGCGATGCAGGATGCCAATGTGCAGTGTGCACCAAAGACCTTCTCTGCAGCTGAATTAAAAGCAATGTATCAGGAATTATATGATGGAAAAGAATGGAGGACAGCATATGAATAAGAAAATGAAGGTAGTAGCGATTACAAATGACCATAAGGTTGAGGTGAAAGAGGTTCGGCGTCCTGATGTAAAGCCGGGCAAAATACTGATGCATATCAAAGCATGTGCATTATGTACCTGGGAACAGCGTGTGTTTACACGGGAGTCCAAAATGCCGCTGCCGTTTGTTGGCGGACATGAAATTGTCGGAAGCGTTGCGGCCGTTGGGGAGGGGGTAAGTGAACGTGAGTTTCCGATTGGAAGGAAGCTGACAGCTCGTTTGATTCAGGTTTGCGGAAAATGTTATTTCTGTCGTCATGGTGAAGAGAATCTGTGCGTAGATATCAATGCGCCGTTTGATAAGGAAATGGAAATACCAGGTACAGGAGGGCTTGGAGAATATCTGAATATCGATCCCTCTCAGGCTTACCTGCTGCCGGAATCACTCTCTGATACAGCAGCGGTGTTCAGCGAACCGCTGGCATGTGTGCTGAACTCGATTGAACGTGGACAGATTGCACTGGGAGATGATGTAGCGGTGTTAGGTGGAGGCATCATGGGAATGCTGCATGTACTCTGTGCCAAGCTATCGGGTGCACGCGTTATCATGAGTGAGCCGGATGCTGAACGTCGTGCTCTGGCAAAGACGCTGGGATGTGATGATACTATCAACCGATGGAAACAAATCCGGTTGATTACATAAAAAATCTGAATGGTATCGGTGCAGAGGCTGTCTTTAACACAACACCGATCAGTGCTGTTGCTAAGCAGGCTGTGGAGATGACAGCACCCTTGGGAAGATGCGTCATGTACAGCTCACAGCATCCTGATAAGCCGATTGAAATCAGTCCAAACTGGCTGCATTCCAGTGAAACGGTTATTACAGGAGCAGTAAGTCCAAGCGTACGTTCCTTTCAGCGGGCGGTCAATATGTTAAGCAAAGGGTTGATTGATCCAGAAAAATTGGTTTCCGGAGTATATCCGTGCAATCAGGCACAGGAAGCGTTTGAAGCAGCAATACGTCCGGATACATTTCGTATTATTATCACATTTTAACTTAAGGAGGAATATAAGATGTTAGTAAGTATGGCAGAAATCCTGCAACAGGCAAAAGAGGGACATTACGGAGTACCGGCTTTATCAGCTGTAGATGAGCTTTCATTGAGAGCATGCGTGGAAGCGGCTGAGGAGATGAATGCCCCCTGATTATGCTTTGTGGCTGGGGTCATAATAAGGATATGCAGTATTTTGGCCGCATGCTGCATGATTTTGCAATCAAAGCGAGCGTACCGGTAGCGTTTATATTGGATCACAGTGCAACCTTTGAGGATGCGGTAAAAGGAATTCATGCCGGATTTCATACCATCATGGTCGATCGCTCCTCCCTTCCATATGAGGAAAATGTCGCACAGGTGAAGGAGCTTGTGAAAATTGCACATGCTGCAGGTGTCGGTGTAGAGGCAGAGCTAGGTCATGTCGGTGTCGGTGAGAACTATGCTGTTGATGGTATTGCAGCCCTAACGCAGCCAGATGAAGCAGTCCGTTATGTGAAGGAGACAGGCGTTGACTGTCTGGCTGTGGCCATCGGTTCCGCACATGGTGTTTATAAAGGAGAGCCAAAGCTTCGTCTTGATCTTTTAAAAGAGCTGGCAGAGAAGGTTCCGGTGCCATTGGTGCTGCATGGTGGCAGCGGTACCGGTGATGAGAATCTGGCAACGGCATGCCGTCTGGGTATCAGTAAGGTGAATGTAGCCAATGATTTATTCCGCGGAGCGTATAATAAAATACAGGAAGTCGGTATGGAGGGGAATAATATCTATGCCTTAATGCCGATGCTGCAGGAAGGATATAAGGAAACAGCAAAGCATTTCATAAAAATTCTGGGATGTGCAGATAAAGCATGGAAGGCAGAGCAATGTGTTTCTTCGGGATTGAAACAGGACCTAAATGAAGCAAAGTAACAAATAATCTAATAGAGAAATAAGATATCCTGTTATGGTGATTGTGACAGGATATTTTATGATTATCTGAAATCTATGATTGATCACATAAAATATGCTTACATGATATGGAAGCGAATTATACAGTTAACATAACATTCACACAAGGATGAGTTCTATAATCTGTCTATCATGCGGAAGAATATGGAGACTTTTTATATTGATAATTTATGAGGCATATTAGTTTACTAAGTTACAACTTAGTAAGTTATAACTTAGTAACTTCGGAGTAAAATATAGGTTCTGAGTTGGTTTAAAAATCATAATTATTACATAGTATAACTGTTTCTATTTAAATTTAAATTATGAAAACAATATTTTATAACCCTTTAATAAATGTGATTTTAATTTATTTTTTTGTTTTTTAAATATATTAAAAAGAATTATTGAAATTTCCTTCAGAATTCTATATGATTGTAATAAAATTCAGGAGGTGTTTTATGTCGAAAAAATACCAGACAATGAAAAAAGCAATCAAGATGGAGATCAAGGAGCATAGGAAATCGTTTCTTGTATACCTAACCCTGCGCGCACTTGTAATTCTTGTTATGATTCTTCAGATATTCAACAGGAATTTTGAAAATGTATTTTTATGCCTGTTAACACTGATTTTACTGATTGTACCAAGCTTTTTACAGGTAGAGCTGAAAATCGAACTGCCGACAGCATTGGAAATTATCATCCTGCTATTTATCTTTTCCGCAGAAATTCTCGGAGAAATCCAGTCCTTCTATATTCTGATTCCCATGTGGGATACCATCCTGCATACGCTGAACGGCTTTCTTGCGGCGGCAATCGGTTTTTCACTTGTGGATCTTTTGAATAATGATGATCGTCTGCAGTTTCGTCTTTCCCCTGTGTTTATGGCACTGGTTGCTTTCTGTTTTTCCATGACAATCGGTGTTGTATGGGAATTCTTTGAATTTGGTATGGATACTTCATGGGAACGGATATGCAGAAGGATACGATCGTGCAAAGTATAACAACGGTTATGCTGGATCCAACCAACAGCAATATACCAATTACGATTGACGGGATCCATTCCGTTGCGGTAAATGGCAAAGAGCTGGGATTTAACGGTTATCTGGATATCGGACTGATTGATACTATGGAGGATTTGCTTGTGAATTTTATAGGCGCCTCTACATTTTCTATCCTTGGCTATTTTTATGTGAAAAAGCGTGGAAAGGGTGCTTTTACCAGACAATTCCTTCCTAGAAGAAAAACAAGAGATGCGGATTTTAAGCGTCTTGCCAGAAAAGAACTGGAGCAGGAGGAGCATGAAAAGCTGAAGGATGCAGGAAAAGAGGCATCTTGAAATTATTAGATATAAAAAAGGATTGCGGGTCCGCAATCCTTTTGGAATAATGAACTATTGAATGCTCGTATCGTTTACAATAGTATCCGTGCTATCCTTTAAAGCCTCAATAACACAGAATTTCTTATAAAAAGCGATGCCATAGCCGATAATATCCTCATAACCCTCCGCCAGCATACCTTCTATATATTGTTTATCCTTTATCTGCTTACATGCGTGCTTTGCCGTGTTTTTTAATTCCGCAAGGGAAGTAGCTGTTTTTAGTTCTAATATCATCCCCCGATCACTTAAGGAACGAGGCGCAACCGCTATATCGAATCTTCCCAAACCGGACTCCTGATTAGACATGATGCGATAATTGCATAACAAGCCTATTAAAATGCCATGATAGAATTTCTCATCATAATCAAAATAGCTGATGGAAGTAAAAAGAAGGTCATTTACTATTTTATTTGCGGTTTCTATATCTTCCTTCAACAAGGCTTCAGCGAAATTCTCAGCATGTGCCTCCGTTTGTTCCTGAAACCATTCTTCAAATATGAGGGTATAAATTCTGTTGATTTCTTTGTTAGGAATCATCAGCTGGTATATACTCTTTTCTTCATCTATGCATTTTATGACTTTCAAATACCCCGTGAATAGAAGAAAGCTGTAAATGTTCTGTATTTTATCCATTTCACGGTAGGTGAGCTCATGTTTTATGGCTTTTTCAATCATCTTACCGGATGTCAATAAATCAAAATCCTCTCTCATATGTGAATTTGCTTTTTGAATGTACTGATAGATAATATCATTTCCACTCGTATTTGCCCAGAAGGATTCCGGTGTATCGTTTCCCTGCTTGATTTTTTGAACATATTTCAGTACGCTCCATGGATTGTATATCTCTTTGTTTCCGAATAGATACCCATCATACCATTCTTTTATGGTTTGTTCATAGGATTTCAAATCGTAGTGTTCAAGGAGTGTTATCGTTTCTTTTGGTGTAAATCCAAAGGATGTACTGGATTGATCTTCAGAAATGGAATATACACTAAAATTATTTAAGCCAGTGAAGATCGACTCTTTCGCAATTCTCAGGCAGCCTGTCAGAATCCCTTTTTCCAATGCATCATTTGTTTTTAGGGCAGCACTGAACATACCGCTTAAAAAGTCTGCCATTTCATCATAATATCCTTTTAAATATGCGCTTTGTAACGGAACATCGTATTCGTCAATCAAAAGAATAACATCTTTATGATAATGCTGCTTCAAGCAACCGCAAAGAAACTTTAATGCATTCTGCAGATCTACATCACTTTGTGAACGACGATAATATGCTATAAGCTGTTCTTTATCGAAGGTATTTAATTCCTCACTTTCGAGTAACTCCTGATTTTTTCTGACAATATCCTGGATTAGGATAGCGAACATCGCCTTTTGATTTTCAAACGTGTGTTTTTTCATATCTTTCAGAGTAATAAAAATGACCGGATACTGATTTTGGTATTGTAATGAGTCTGTATGATTGACAATATCCATATCGTTAAAAAGATAAGCATTATCCTTCTGCTTCATTGAGAAAAAATAATATAGCATACTCATATTCAGTGTTTTACCAAAACGGCGCGGTCTGGTATATAATGCGACCTTTTCATTTATAATGTCTGTAATGAATGATGTTTTGTCTACATAATAACAGTCTTTGTCAATCAGTTCCTTGAAATCTTCTATTCCAATCGGCAGACGTTTCATATGATCAGCTCCTTAACTTATCCTTATTATACCACGATACCGAAACCGTATCGTAAGGAAATAATGTTTTGCGTACATGGTTATACAAAATGCATAATGCTATAAGGCATAGATGATATAGAAGGACTTTATTTCCCTTTCTTTCGCATGTTTTCATGTGAAAGTACAGAAATAAGTGCTATACTATAGAGGTTGAAAAGAGGTGTCTATATGGAAATGCATAGAAATACACGCTGCTGGTGCGGCAGTGGAAAGAAATATAAGCAGTGCCATGAAAAATTTGATGAAAAGCTCGCAAAGCTGGCCAGGGAAGGACATATTGTACCGGATCGCTCTCTGATTAAAAACAAGGAAGATATCATCGGTATTAAGAAAAGTGGGAATATCAATACAGGAGTACTGGATCATGTCGCAAAGCATATTCGTCCCGGTATGAGTACCGGTGAAATTGATCGTCTGGTATATGATTATACTGTTTCCCATGGTGCGATTCCTGCACCATTGAATTATGAAGGATTTCCGAAAAGCTGCTGTACATCTGTGAATGATGAGGTCTGTCACGGTATTCCGGATGACAGTATTATCCTGCAGGAAGGCGATATTGTAAATGTCGATGTATCAACAATCTTTCATGGCTACTATTCCGATGCTTCCCGTATGTTTATGATCGGGGAGGTCAGTGAAGAGGCAAGAAATCTGGTTGAGGTCACAAAGGAATGTCTGAACATTGGCATGGATGCCGTCAAGCCATGGGGACATGTCGGTGATATCGGTGCCGCCATTCATAAATATGCGACAAGCAGGGGATACAGTGTTGTTGTGGATTTTGCCGGACACGGTGTTGGCAAGGAGTTTCATGAGGATCCGGTAATCGGTCATGTCGGTCGTGCAGGTAGTGGTATGGTGCTGGCTCCCGGTATGGTATTTACGATTGAGCCCATGATCAATGTAGGAGATTATCATTATATATTGATGAAGATAACGGATGGACATCCTATACAGAGGATGGTTCATTAAGTGCCCAGTGGGAGCATACCCTCCTGGTCACAGAACATGGTATTGAAATACTAACGTATTGATACAATAGAATATAGAGATGTCTGAATTAGTGTGAGCAACAAAATGTTTTTATAATGTAAGCAGATAGTATATGCAGTATTCAATACTTTATATGGTATCTGCTTTTTTGTACATCAGCTTCTTTGCACATAAATTGCCTGTGAAATAGCATTTTTCATAGTTTTTTTTGAATTTGCTGAATCCTACGGTTTTTGTCACAAAAATGTCTTAAACAAGCAGGTTTAAAGTGTTTTCATAGTGCCTGTATTGTGTTAAAGTAGTAATAAGATAGATTAGGGAGGTATGCATATGAAGAAAATCAGTGGCAATAAGTTATTGGTAAAGGCACTTCAGGAAGAGGGTGTGGATACGCTGTTTGCTTATCCGGGCGCCTGTACCATTGACATCAGTGATGAATTATATAAGCAGAACAGTATAAAAATCATTCTTCCAAGGCAGGAAATCGCTCTTGTTCATGAAGCGGATGCCTATGCACGTTCTACAGGGAAAACAGGGGTATGTCTCGTTACCAGTGGCCCGGGTGCGACAAATCTTGTGACCGGTCTTGCGACTGCCTATTATGACAGTGTTCCACTAGTATGCTTACCGGACAGGTTGCCCGGAATTTAATCGGAAATGATGCGTTCAGGAGGTGGATATTGTGGGAATCACCCGCAGTATCACTAAATACGGTGTCACGGTTCGCAGAAGGGAAGACCTGGGACGTATTATCAAAGAAGCCTTTTATATAGCGGCAAGCGGAAGACCCGGTCCGGTGCTGATCGATCTTCCAAAGGATGTTATGGGAGAGCTGGGAGAAGCAGATTATCCGGATAAGGTGAATATTCGGGGATATAAGCCCAATACTGCAGTGCATATCGGTCAGCTGAAGCGTGCTATCAAAATGCTGGGAAAGGCAAAACGTCCATTGTTTCTTGCCGGGGGCGGTGTGAATATTGCCCATGCAAATGAGGACTTTACAAAGCTGGTTAATAAAACGAATATACCTGTCATAACAACAATTATGGGGAAGGGGGCAATTCCAAGCAATCACCCGCTGTATGTGGGGAATATCGGAATGCATGGTGCCTATGCCTGTAATATGGCCGTAAATGAGTGCGATCTGCTGTTTTCCATCGGTACGAGATTCAATGACCGAATCACGGGAAAGCTGCATTCCTTTGCACCCAATGCCAAAATAGTGCATATTGATATTGATACTGCCGCGATCTCTAAAAATATACAGGTAGACATCCCGATTGTTGCGGATGCCAGAGAAGCAATCAATAAAATGCTGGAATATGTGCATGAATATAATACAAAAAAGTGGCTGGATGAAATCGATGCATGGAAAAGCGAGCATCCACTCATGATGAAAAAGAAGCCGTATCTGACTCCGCAGGACATCATCGAAACCATCAACCGGGTATTTGAGGAGCTGATCGTTGTCACCGATGTCGGACAGCATCAGATGTTTACAGCACAGTTTATCGAGCTGACTAACAAGAAGAAGCTGTTGATGTCCGGAGGTCTTGGTACGATGGGCTATGGTCTTCCGGGGGCAATCGGCGCAAAAATTGGAAATCCGGACACTCCTGTACTATCCATTTCGGGAGATGGCGGGATGCAGATGAACATCCAGGAAATCGCAACAGCTGTACTGGAGGAGCTTCCTATTATAAATTGTATTTTCAATAATAACAATCTGGCATGGTTCGGCAGTGGCAGAAGCTGTTCTATGGAAAGCGCTATGCCATGACCTGCCTTCGTGCCGGAGCTGCCTGCCGCAATAAATGCGGGGAAGTATCCTGTCCAACGTATACTCCTGATTTCGTAAAGCTGGCGGAAAGCTATGGGGCAAAGGGGATCCGGGTAACGGAAAAGGAACAGATTGAGCCGGCACTTCGCGAGGCGATGAGCAGTAAGAAAACACCGGTAATCATTGAATTTATCATAAATCCGGAAGATCTTGTGTATCCGATGATACAGCCCAACGGCACCTTAAAGGATATGCTTATGGATTGTTAAACTGATGCTGAAACAGGAAGGAGAGAATGGATATATGAATGGTAACGGTATGAAAAAACGTTGGATATCGCTGTATGTGGAAAATCAGGTAGGTGTTTTGTCTAAGATTTCCGGATTATTTTCCGGGAAATCATATAATCTTGACAGCCTTACCGTAGGAACGACGGAGGATCCTACCATATCCAGAATGACGATTGCGACAGTCAGTGATGATGAAACCTTTGAACAGATCAAGAAACAGCTGAATCGACTAGTGGAAGTAATTAAGGTCATAGATTTTACGGATATCTTTGTCCGTATGAAGGAAATTTTATATGTGAAGGTACAGAACTGTACCCTGCAGGAAAAAACGGAGCTGTTTCAAATCGCACAGACCTTTAAGGCAAAGGTGATTGATTATGGAAGAGACAGTCTCCTTCTGGAATTTGTGCAAACCGCAACAAAGAATGATGCGGTCATTAAGCTGATGAAAGAGGAATTCAGAGACATCGAGGTAGTTAGAGGTGGAAGTGTGGGAATCGAGTCAATCAGCATGATGGAACGTTGAATACACATGGAACGCAAAAATGTATATAACTAAGAAATAGGGATCAGAACATCTGGTCCTTTTCTATTTATTTGGCTGTTCGCAAATACAATAAGCGGTATAATAATTCTGTACATGCATATATGGATATGTGGTATAATGAACAGGAAATGCGGAGGTATACATAATGGTAAAGCTATGTCATTTAACTCACTGGAAGAAATTGATGTGAGACTCTATGATTTTAAATTCTGTTCGCGTATCATTCTAATAAAATAGAAAATGAAAGAATTGATTTTCATGACACAAGAGATATTTTCGAAAAGGGCTATGTGAACGGTTATACCGGTGATCTGAGAACACTGTTTGAAATAGAAAATCAGGTGCATTGCTATAATTACTTGAAACTGCTTATCGTAGAGAAAAAAAGCTCTGGATATAAACTTTATCAAGCGCATGCAGTATAAGCTTATGAAAGGTACATATGATGATATTCGTTACCATGATAAACAGGAACGTTCGGGTGAATTCAAAATACATGATTATGTAACCGGTAAAAATGAAATCGGCAGGTATCCTCATGAAGTCGAATCCGATGTGAAAGAGCTGTTATCAGAGCTTAATACATATCAGGGAACAGATTACTTTACAGCAGGAGTATATCTACATGCAATATTTGAACATATAATCCCTTTGCGATGGCAGAGCAGGCAGGACATTGATGAATTATTATTTCATGATTCATGATATCGCCCCTGTTATCATTTACAATGAGGATAAACCGGCGTATTACCGTGCACTGGAGGCCTTTGATCACAAAGTGATTTGATTCCTTTAAAAAGCTTTATACAGGAAGAACAGGCAAAAACATGGTGTAAGAAAAAGGATTCAGGAAAAAAGCGGTTAAGGAAATTTCTGGAGTAAACTGTATATAAATAAGGAAGCAGGCACCCCGTATGTGAGTATGAGGATTGCGTTGCTTCCTTTTATTGGATAATATGCCAGTAAGCAGCAGAGATTCTGCCTTTTGATAGGGGTTAAGCAGAGAATCAGATCAATATGCAAACTGGCGGTAATAGCGTCTTGTTGTCAGATCATGATAATTGCAACCTCATTATTTATGCCAATAGAAATATTTATGCAAATATATTTTTAACAGTGATCTCAATAAGAATTATGCTATCTATTTCGGCTTTCTTTTGGTATAATGAACAAAGAAAGAGGTTTATTTATGCTATGAGGAAGGGAACTTTATGAAAATCTTAACATTGAGTATCATGATTGCCAATGAACTCAAAAATATGATTGAGCAGGAAAATTTAAAGGAAGGCGACAAGCTGCCTAGTGAGCGGGAGCTGTGTGAGAAATTAAATGTTCAGCGACTGACTTTGCGTAGTGGATTACGTATCCTTATGCAGGAAGGGATTATTATCTCAAAACAGCGGAGTGGTTACTATGTTAATAAGCCCAGAATAGTAAAGAATGTTTTTCATTTGGAATCGACAAGTGAGGCTATATTTGAGCAAGGCTTGAATATGAAAATCAAAATTTTGAATATAGAAAAAAAGAAACAAATAAACAATTATCTACAAAGCTGCGTCTTCCTTTAGGAACAAAAGTATATTGCTTACAACGATTACGTATTATTGACGATGAACCTGTTTCAGTAGATACTAGCTATTTGCCGATCAAATATGCGCAGGGTCTGGAAAAGAAAGATTTTGAAAGCCGTGCATTATATCAAATACTGGAAAGTGAATACGATATTTCAATAAATCGCAGTGAGCAGGAAATATTGATTTGTGAGGCAGATAACTATATAGCCAATGCTTTGCATGTGGAATTAGGAACACAGATGGTGTTGCAGCAGGGTTTGGCATATGATAATGATAATCGCCAAATTGAATATTCAGAAAGTATTATGAAGATGGAACGCTTCGTTTACGTGAATTAGGAGGATTTTTATGGATTATCGAATGCCGCTTTATATGCAGTTAAAAGAAATAATCATAAAACGTATTGAGGATGGTGAATATCTTCCTGGTGAAAAAATCCCCAGTGAAAGAGAGATGGCAGATACCTATGGTGTGAATCGAATGACTGTTAAAAATGCGATTAGTTCTCTTGTAGAAGCCAATATTTTATATCGTGTTCACGGTAAAGGGACATTTGTGGCAAAAAAAGAGACTGAAAAGGTTGCATTTTACGAAAATTATACCGATACCGGCCGGGGACTGGGTGCTGTTTTAAAGGATAGTGGAAAGCCGTTGACAAATCAAACACTTGAAAAAGGTGTAATTCAATGCAGAGGATATTTGGCAAATAAACTTCATATTTTAAAAAATGATGATGTTTATGTATTGCATCGTCTTCGAAGTATGGGAACAGAATCCTTTGCATTAGAGTATTGTTATGTACCGTTCCGTTTGTTCGAGGATATTGATTCTTATAATTTTGAACATGTATCCCTTTATGATTATATGAAAAGCAAAGGACATCTACCTGTAGTATTTTCACAGCGCTTGACAATATTAAAAGCAGTACAACCAGAAGCTAGACTGATGAAAATTCAGGAAGGACAGCCACTATATTACTTTGAATATATCGGAAAAGATGCTAAAGGTAATGTTGTTGAATACACGGAAAGCTATGTTCGCTGCGATAAAGCAAAATTTACATTTCGAGCTAAAAGATAGATCAGAAACGATGTATCTTTTTTATTATTTTTTTATCAAAGATTTATGATATATCAAGTTAAAAATTCTATTGTGAAATTATGAATAGTCATATTATTATTCCTACACACATTGTAAAGTCAAATAAATCTGGTATATAAATCAATATAATTGGTATAATAAATGAACCTCATATTATCTAATTTCTAGTATATAATATGCTTAAAATATAAGCGAGAAGTACGATATTTAAAGGATTTTTAGCGTTTTTTTGTATGCTTTTGAATTGTAAATATATTTTTATGAAGAATTATGTTTCTGAAAATATTAAAGAAAACGCTTGCAAAGAATTGATGCAACTGGTATAGTGAATATATAAAGTGGATTATATGATAAACCACAGGGTGCACACTGTAGAAGAGAAATCTATGATTCTGCTTTGTATATTCCTTATATCTGATAATGGTAACCTATGATGCAATAGAGCAGTTTCAGTAAAGGGAAGCATATGAAAGTTATCGAAGGAGAAAAAGAACATGGAAAAAGAAAAAGTAGTATTGCCTAAGTTTAATGTGGAGACTTATTTAAAAGATGGAGATGCAGTTATCGATAAGCTAAAGGATGTAGAAGCTGCCGCAAATAAGATTCATGATAAAGGTTATGAAAACATATTCCTGCTTGGCATGGGGGGGACCTATGATGAATTAGAGCCTATTCAGTACATTATGAATAAATATTCTGAAGTAGAAGTGCATCTATCAAATGCTGCAGAGCTGAATGTACTTGGAAATAAAAGATTGAATAAAAAGTCAATTGTCATAACAGCAAGCGCATCCGGCGATACGAAAGAAATTGTCGAAGCGGTAGAGTGGATTGTTAAAGAGGGAATCGATGTAATGGCATTCACAAAACCGGAAACACCACTTGGAAAGCTTGCGACAATGATCGTTACTGCTCCTGTGACAACTGGACAGTGTGAATATAGTTACCTGATGTTTGATGTCTTGGCATTGCGTTTACTCAATCGCCGTGGAGAATTCCCAAAATATGATGATTTTGTGGCTCAAAACAAAAAATATTTTCCACGATCTTGTTGGTATTCGTGAAAAATTCGATGAAAGAGCAGATGAGATTGCAAAACAGTATGCATTAGCTCCTTACAGTATCTTTGTTGGTTCCGGAGCATTGTGGGGAGAGACTGTTTTATTCTCCATGTGTATTCTTGAGGAAATGCAGTGGGTACGTACAAGAGCCGTGTCCTCGCCTGATTTCTTCCATGGAACATTAGAGCTGGTGGAAAAAGATGTACCTGTATTCCTGTTCAAAGGAGAAGATGAATGTAGAAAGCTGGATAACCGTGTAGAGGCATTCGCAAAACGATTCACAGATAATCTGGTTGTAGTTGATACAGCAGAATATGCAATCGATGGACTTGATCCGGAGTTCCGCTTTATCGTTTCACCAATGATTCTGACTGCGCTGGTTACAGAAAGACTTGCAAGCTATTATGAAACATATACTAAGCATAATCTTGCCTACCGCCGATACTATCGCCAGTTTGAATACTAATCAATGGATGCAGTTATATTCGATATGGATGGTGTTCTGATTGATTCAGAACCCATCTATATGCATCATGTACTTGAATTCTATCGTCGATTTGATATCCATGTACCTTATAAGGAAGTTGTGAAGCTGGCAGGGAGTAGTCATGAAGCTGGATTAGAAATGATGTCAGCGTGGTGGAAAGAGGATATTACGCCTTCGGAATTTGAAAAATTCTATGAAGCAAACAGCGATGAGGAAATCGTTTATTCGGAAATCTTGAATCCGTATGTTTTATATGTTCTTAAACGTTTAAAGGCAAGGGGTATGAAACTTGCGATTGCATCCTCCTCACCTAAACAGGCGATTGTCACAATGGTAAATGAGTGCGGATTAAAAGGATACTTCAATGAAATCATCAGCGGGCATGATTTTCCTTATAGCAAGCCTGATCCTTCAATTTACTTATATACCCTACAAAAACTGAATGTAGCAAAAGAACGTTGTATCGTCATAGAGGATTCCACTTATGGAATACTGGCGGCTAAAGCAGCCGGTATTCGTGTTATTGCGAAACACGATGTAAGATTTGGATTTGATCAATCGCTGGCTGATTATCTGGTTTATGATTTGCTTGAGGCCTATCATTTGATAATGCAAGAAGGTGAAGCTGCATGAATAGGGAAATAAAGCTTAGTGCAATGAATTGCCATCACCGCTTTTATACACTGGAATCATTTTTTGCCAATGCGAAAGCAAATGGTTACTCCTGTGTTGAATTATGGACGGGACCACAACATTTCTACATGGACTATCATGGTTATGAAACAATAGCCAAGCTGAAAGATCTTGAACATCGATATGGGATAAAAATTATTGGTATCTGCCCTGAACAGACGAATCCAAAACCCAATAATATGGCGGTCAGAGATTCAGGTATGCAATTGCAGGTTGAACATTATTTCAAGAATGCTATTGATGCTGCGGTAGAAATAAAAGCGAATCAGGTTGTAGTAACAAGCGGTTGGGCTTTCCTCGATGAGCCAAGGGAAGACGCCTATCAGCGCAGTGTGAAGATGCTGCAAAAAATAAGTGAATATGCGGAACAGAAAGGGATGTTATTGGCGATTGAAGCTTTGCAGCGTAACGAATCTGTTCTGGTAAACAGTGTTGAGGAATTACAGCATCTGCTAAAGGAGGTACAGCGTGATGCTTTGAAAGTTTGTCTTGATACCGGTGCTATGGCAATGGCTGGGAACACCATTCAACAATATTTTGATGTATTTCACGATGATATTATTCACGCCCATTTTGTAGATGTTAAAGCGGATACAACACATCTTGCCTGGGGTGACGGTGAACGGAATATGAAAGAGGATTTACAGGTTTTCATTCAGAATGAATATCATGGTGTTCTTTCTGTAGAATGTGTAAATTCACAATATTTTGAAAACCCGTCTGTAGCAGATGAACAATCCATTCAGCAATATCAAAAGTACATGAAGGAGTTATACGTATGAGACATTATGTAATCGCATCACACGGAGGTTTTTCGAAAGGGATATATGAAAGCATTAAAATCATCATTGGGGAACAGGCAGGTGTCGATATCATCACAGCCTTCATTGATGGTAAAATGATATAGAAGTATTAGTAAACGGAACTTTGGAAAAATTCCATCTTCAGATGAAATCATTGTATGTACTGATGTCTTTGGAGGCAGCGTCAACACGGAATTTATGAAACAGCTGAAAACACGCAAAAATCTATATCTGATTACCGGAATGAATCTTCCTTTATTGATGCAGCTGTTTTATCAGCAGAAGAAAATACGGAGCGTATGATTCTTGATATTGTTAATAGTGAGGATACACACGTTAAGTATTGTAATTCGATGATTGAAACACAAGATGTAGAAGACGATTTCTAGAAAGGTGATGTAGAATGATTAAATTAGTAAGAGTAGATCATAGATTGTTGCATGGTCAGGTTGCTTTTTCCTGGACAAATGGTGTAGGTGCAAACTGTATTTTAGTCGCAAGTGATACCGTCGTGAATGATGATGTCTGGAAAACGACACTAAAGCTGGGAAAGCCAAGCGGGGTAAAGCTGGTTATTAAGAATATGGCTGATTCAATAGCAGCGATTAACAGCGGAGTTACCGATAAATACAAACTGATTATTGTTGTACAGACAATCAAAGAAGCCAAACAGCTTGCGGATGGGTGTCCTTGCATAACGAGTATAAATCTTGGAAATACGAAAGAAAGTAAAACAACAACACAAATTAGTAAGCAGGTATTTCTGGAAGATGAAGAGAAAGCTATTTTGAAAGAGTTAATGAATCGAGGCGTAGAGTGTGAGATCCGTGCATTGGTTGATGATTCAAAAATCAATGTCGCACATGCTCTAATATAATTAGGAGGAAATTTTATGATAGTACAAGCTATCTTAGTCGGTCTTATCGCAGCTTGGGGTTCTTTGGATTATGCATTTGGTACCCTGTATACATTCAGACCTATTGTGTTAGGTCCACTTGTTGGTCTTGCTTTGGGAGATGTAAAAACAGGAGTAGAAATTGGTGCTAGCCTGGAATTATTGTTTATGGGAGCAATTTCTGTAGGTGCATATATACCACCGGATGTAAATATCGGAGGGGTTCTTGCTACTGCATTTGCTATATCTATGGGAAAGGGGGTTGATGCAGCTGTTGCATTGGCCATGCCGATTGCAGTTATATCATTAGGAATCGGAAATCTGGTGTCTGCTATTACCCCTGTCTGTCTGAAAATTGCAGATGATGGTGCTGCACAGGGAAATGATTCTAAAATTATGTTTACGCAGTGGTTGATGGGAGCATTTGCTACTTCATATAAATTCCTGCTTGCCTTTGGCGCATTTTATATCGGAGCAGACAAAGTACAGGATCTATTGGATTTCATACCGCAGTTTATTCTGGATGGGATGGGAGTTGCCGCTGGAATCCTGCCAGCAATGGGTTTTGCAATGCTGATGCGAATGATTATCAATAAAAAACTGATACCGTTTTTCTTCCTTGGCTTTGTACTGGCATCCTATGCGAATATCCCAGTGCTGGGTGTGGCAATTATAGCAGTAATTATTGCCGTGGAAAAATTTGGATTTCTGGAAGGAAAACCACAGCTTGCAGGAAATGCTGAGGAGGTAGACGATGATGACGACTTCTAATAAAGAAGACAGACTGATTACAAAAAAGGATTTGTTACATTCTGCTTGCAATATCGGTGCATTGGGAATGGAATACTCCTGGAATTATCCACGGCAGATGCATTTGGCTTTCTGCTTAATGATCAATCCGATGCTGAAAAAGGTGTATAAAGATGATCCTGAAGGCTATGCAGAGGCTCTTACACGGCATGTGGCATTCTTTAATATTACACCTCAGCTTGCTCCATTCGTTGGAGGTATTGCAATTTCAATGGAGGAGCGTGTAGCAAAAGGGGAATTGGAAGGAGCTGCGGTAGATTCTGTAAAAGCTGCCCTCATGGGACCATTAAGTGGTATCGGCGATTCCATTTTTCTGGGATGTATACGTGTAATTGCTGTTGCCGTAGGTATTTCCCTATCAGCATCCGGAAATATTATGGGACCAATCGCTTATTTCCTGATTTATAATATCCCAGCTTTTCTGGTACGCTTTATCGGTGCAGTGAAAGGTTATGAATTAGGCTTTTCTTTCCTTGCGAATGCTGAGAAGAGTGTTGATGGAAAAGGTTATGTTTGCATCCGGCATTGTCGGTATTATGGTTATTGGGGCAATGAGTAAGGATATGTTCTATGCGACTATTCCGCTTGAAATTGGTGCAAGTGTATCGGGAGAAGAGGTACAGACGGTACAGGGGATTTTAGATGGAATTATGCCTGGTGTACTTGGATTAAGCGCAACATGGATTTATTACTGGCTGTTAAAGAAAAAAGTAAATCCTATGTGGTTGATATTTGGAACTATGATTCTGGGTATTGTTGGTGTTTACTTAGGTTTCCTGGGATAATTTACTAATCAATTAAGGTGATGAATTCATTACTGTATTAAAATGTCAGGAGGAATATATGCGTATAAGTAAATATATCGACTATATCGATGACCCGGAAGATACCTTTCTGCAATATATAAATAAGGGAAAATTTTATGATTTCCGTTGTGTTTTTGCAGATTTGGAAACATATGCAGTCGCTGTTGAATATTTGAAAGATACAAGTGTTATAATAGCGGGGGCAATTGATTTTCCGGAAGGAAAGTTGTCACTTGATGAAAAGATGAAAATGTTTAAGACATATGCGGAAAAGGGATTTCGAGAGATTGATTATGTATTAAACCAAAAAGCTGTTGAACAAAAGGATTATTTATATATAGAGAAAGAAATGTCCTGCATAGCAGATTTCTGTAGAACACATGGAATACTTGATAAGGCCATTGTTGAAATGTGTAAACTGGATAATGATGAAGCTGCGAAGAGAGAAATCTGCAGAATTGCAAATAAAGCAAAGCCGGCATTCTTAAAGACATCAACAGGAAAGAGCTATGCGGGTGCAAAACTGGAAGATGTAAAACTGATGAAAAGCATACTGCATGATGATATTAAAATTAAGGCAGCTGGTGGTATTCACAATTATCAGGAAGCGATGGCGTTCATCAAGGCTGGAGCTAGCGTTTTAGGTGCCAGTGCAGGGATAGCGATTGTCAAAGGCGAAACACAAAATGATAATCGAATAATATAAGAAATAGAAGCACTTGTAATCTGATTATTCAGTTTTATGAGCAGCTTCTTTCTTTTTCTTAATGTAATGTCAATATGTATCAGGAGGTTTTATATGAAGCATATCAGATTTATGAGATATTTTATAAGCTTAGCATTACCGGTGATATTGCAGCAATTATTAGCCATTTACTGGCAATGAGTGATACCATTATGTTGGGAGCCTTTAGTGAACAGGCCATCAGTGCTGTAAGTGTGGCAAATAAATATTTCTTTATTTATAATTTGGTTATCTTTGGTCTTACAAATGGATTAGGTTTGTTTATTTCACAATATCATGGAGCTGTACAGAAAGAAAATGAGAATCGTACCTTGCGTTTTGGATTAAGGCTTTGTATATATACTGCATGTGGCTTTATGTTCATTCTTCTGATATCACCATCTGCAGTGATGTCAGTTTTTGTTAAAAATCAAAATTTGATTTCATTAGGAAACACATATAACAGGATTGTTTTATTTTCCTTTATACCTTATGCTGTTGCGCAAATGCTGGGTGTCGGCTATCGTGTAATTGCCCATACCCGTATACCGATGTATGCAGGGACACTTTCCTTTGTCTTAAACGTAGTTTTAAACTATGGACTGATTTTCGGCAGGCTCGGTCTGCCAGCTATGGGAATAGCCGGTGCGGCGTGGGCCACGCTTCTTGCAAGGCTAACAGAAGCGGTCTCTCTAACTCTTGTATCTATGCATAAAAAAAGTGAGTTTTATTTCTTTCAGCGATATGGTGGTTTTGATGTAAGGCATAAATTAGTAATACTGAAAAAGACGATTCCACTGGTTTGCAATGAATTTATATGGTCATTGGGTCTCTCACTTATTTTTATAAATTATTGTTTTGTGAGTGAGCAATACATACCTGCTTTAACTGTTGTTGATAATATATCAAGTATGATCTATGTTGCATTTAGTGGCTGTAGTACAGTAACCGGCGTGATTATCGGAAATGATTTGGGTGCTGATAAACTGGATCAGGCAATGAGGGATGCGAAACAAATGATAAAAATAGGTTTGATGATCTATGTGATTGGTTGTATTCTGATTTTACTTACCAGTCCGATAACTCCTAGACTTTTTTCTTTAAAAGGAGAAAGCTTGCAGATGGCTATATGGTTGTTAATCATTAAGTCCTGTATCACATGGACACAAGGCTATTCAGAAACAATTTACTATATTTTAAGGGCTGGTGGTGATACACGTTCTGTATTATGCATTGACGGTTTATTTACCTGTTTTGGGCCACTGCTTCTTTCAACAATCTTTGCGCGGCTGTTTCCGCTGCCTATACTATTTTTGTTTGCTGTTGTCGAGGGCTGTAGTATTTTTAAAATAATTATCGCTACATGGTTTTATCGTAAAAAGACATGGCTGAAAAATCTAACAGAAGAAAAGAGTAATTATAATGAGTATACAAAATATTCGTAAGAAAGAGCTTGATCATTCAACCATGACTTGTTAAGGTTAAATCCATATTCCTACTCACAGGATCTGCGAAGAATTCAAATATGAATTTTCGAAATATAAAAAATGCTGAAATAAAGGCAATATGATGTCTAATAAATAGTCCTATATGTAAAGTGATAAACATTTATATCTGAAACTGTCAATATAATACTTTCAGGGCTTCCACATCATAGATAGACTTATTGAGAAAGGATATATAAGGAACTGCCATTTGAAGTGAGGCTTTATCATAGTCATGATAGAACCTTCACAAGTGGTGTGTCATATAGGCAGCTTAAAAATTTTCATGTATGTATGGAACAATGCTTTCATTATATGGTGAAACTTTGTATTACTGCCAGTTTTGCATGAAAGAACGGCTTTTTTATAATTGTAATCTTATTGTATATAAGTGATTCTCTATTATTGACTACGAATATGTGGTTTATCGCACATATCAACAGAACTGAAAAATAAATGATGTAGTTTACAGGATAATCAGGCAAAGAATTGCGAATCAATAATTTAATAAAACTATAAATCAACTGACAAAAACCTCTTAAATATGAATAAGAGGTTTCTTCATGTACTCATTTAATATTTTTTATAGAATGACCATCATAGAAATATGGGATCCATTTAATAATATGTTTTTCTAGCAGGGTATGTTTCATCAATTGTTCTTTCATAACTGTCATTTCTTATACCTTGTAACATCGACACCTGATAATAGAACATATTTCTGTTGATCATACCACTCCACATAGGCTGCTGTCGTTTGAATATCCGCATTCAGCTTCGCATTATGTATATCTGTTTAGGCAGAGGGAACTGTCTTTGAAAGCTGACGTATCGGGCAATCCTTACACGGTGTATCTTCCTCTCTGAAGACCTTATGACAAATTTCACCTGTCTTCAATTTCGGAAAGATTTCCATAAGACTCTGGTTAAAGTAAATCAGCTGATAACTGTGCGGATCAATGACATATATGGAATTTCCAAGGTTGTTCAAAAGTGAAATCAACGTGTCGGTATACTTTTTCTGCTGCTCACGCTGCTGCTGATCTTTGAGTAAGGTGACGATTACCTCAAAAATTGTCCGAATATCCGTGCGCTGATTACGACTGAAGCTGTGCGTATGCCTGGTATTGGCAAGACCGATGAGGATATCGTGTTGATTGGAAACCGGCACACTCATGTGAACCAGCGCAAAAATAGCTAGCTTGTTCAGAATTCCTTTGGAAATCTATCAAAACAGTCCTTCCCGCAATTTCCAGAAACAGTATACGGTCATTGTCAGAATGAATGGTTTCCAGAAATTCCAATGCTGCTTTCTGCTCATCCAGCTGCAGCAATTCATACAGGCTCTTATCCTCTTCACTCCAGGAAAGCAGCTGCTGTATGCTTTGGGTTTCCCTGTTGAAATCCATAACATAAAAATACTGCATGTCGTAATGGTGGGCGATAAGCTCCAGTACCGTCCGCATGGTTTGCGGATCCGTCTTCTCCCGACGATAGAGAATGCGGAAAATATACTCGCCGATATTGCCTCAAAAGGCTTGTTCAGCTGCATGTCGCCGATATTGTCGGTTTCCGGCTTTTCCATGATTTGCTGACAGCGCTCCATCGTATCATGATAAACCGTCCATCCGTTTTTCCCGTTCCGCTTACAATGATACATGGCAATATCCGCCTTATCATAAAGCTCTGTAAAGGTGGTGCCGTGCCGTGGATAAAATGAAATCCCCATGGAGACACTTGTTTTCACCATGTGACTTCCCGAGGTATAGGTATTCACAAGTGCTGTTTGCAGGCGTTCAGCTGCATGCATGAGAACCTCCTCACTTTGTAAACGGGGAAAGAATGCAACGAACTCATCACCGCCCAGCCGTCCTATCAGCGTGTCATTTCGACAGAGCTTCTGAATTTTCTTCGCTGTTTCAGATAATACAGCATCGCCGTATAAATGACCGAAGGTATCGTTGACCTCCTTGAAATTATCAATATCCAGTGATACGCATGCGCTGATCGCTTCGGGATTCTGCCGCAGCAGCTCCTCGATATGTGTAATAATTCCTTTACGATTATAGGCGCCTGTCAGTGCATCGATGTGCACTTCTTTTTGAAGCTTTTCTTCCTTTTCTTTTTGTGCCTGAATATCTTTTAGGAAAACACGTGCGAAAATATCCGCACTGCTATCTTTTTTCAAAAGCTGAATGGATGCATTGATCCAGTGGTAACAGCCTTTTCACTTCAGCCGGTATTCCACATTGCATGTATGTATGCCACGCATATACGCCAGATGCAGTGCCCTGCAATTCATTTTTTCGTAGACCTTTTTCTGAAAGTCCGGATGTATTTTCGATAGTGCTGCCTGCAGAATTTCATCATACACGCCTTCCTCCGGCGGACTGCTCAATTTTGCCGCAGCTTCCTTATCTATCAGAATCATCCGGTTTTGTGTTACATTTATTTCGAAGACACTCAGGAATCCTGCATTCATGATTTCCTGCAGCTTCCGTTCATTTTGGTAGCTGCTTTCCAAGCGCTTCTGTTCACTGATATCCTTTGAAATACCGATTGCCTTAATGGCTCTTCCCGCTTCATTGAAAATGGTTGTACAGCGGATTTCCACCCATCGTTCCTCACCATTTCTGTTACGCATATGCAGCTGTCCGGAAACTTTTTTGTAGCCTTCCTTCAGCTTGTTGTACATGACTTCGATCTCCCTGATGGAATCCTCAAATAGAATGCCCTGCGCAATAAGAGCATCCGGCACGCCTTCAATAACCCCTTCATTGGGAAATATTTCAGAAAATTGTCCCCTGACATTATCTATACGCTGTATGGTATGCTCCCTGATATCGTATTCCCACAATGCGGTGCGGGCCTGCTGTAAAGCAATCTCATAGCGCTCCTGGCTGATTTTCAGCTGGCGCTGCACCTCCATCAGCTCCCGTACATCCGTGGATACATTGATATAACCGATGGGATTGCCCAACGCATCTCTGAGATAGGAAATATCGACACGATTTATAATATCTCCGGGACCGCTTTGGATGGCACCCTTTTCATTACGCAGGAAGCGTTGGATACAGCAATCTTTTGTATGACAGTAGGGTGTATGAAAATTACTGCAGGGCTGATTCAACAGCTTCTCATAAGGAGGGGGAACAATCGCTCTCGCCGCAACATTGATATAGCGTACGATTGTGTCCATATCTGTGACGATGACAGGGTTTGGAAGAGAATCGAGAATATAGCGGTATTTATCCAGACTCTCCCAGAACTGATTCTGATCAGGCATGGGCGCCGCCTCCTTTCCCAGCTTTTATAAATCCGTATACATGTTTTTATCTAACTTCATTATAGCGGATAAACAGGGGCAGTTCAAATGATTATCGGTTTTCTTTATGTATTTTGAAAAATGGAAATGTTCACCTTTGTGAAGCCGCCTGCAAAGGAAAGGCAAAAAGGTTTTCTTAACAATTTAAAAAAAGAGTTTCGTTTTAAAAAAGCAGTGCTATAATAAAACCATGCCGTTAAGGAAGGAGAGTATCATGGATCAAAAAGAAAATAAGGAAGAACAGTTCCAGGCAGTCATCGATGGAACGGAAAACATAAAGCCAAAAAAGAAAAAGGAAGAAAAGAAAGGTTTAAAATATGAGCTGCTGGACTTGGTGAAAACCTTCGTCATCTGCTTTGTATGCATCTTTCTGTTAACCAATTTTGTTGTTAAGCCGGTGCGTGTGGATGGCAGAAGCATGGACCCTACGCTGGAGGATGGAGAAATCGGCCTCATGAATGTGTTCAGTGCAAAGTTTCAGGATATTGAACGCTTTGATGTTGTCGTAGTATACAATGAAGAAAAGAAGGAAAACTGGGTAAAGCGTGTCATCGGTCTGCCGGGTGATACGATTTATGCAAAGGATGATGTGGTCTATGTGAATGGCATGCCGATAGAGGAGCCTTATCTTGACAATGCTTATGCAAATCAGATTCGCAGGCATGGCAATAATTTTACAGAGGACTTTCCAAAGCGGACACTGAAGGATAATGAATATTTCCTGATGGGGGATAATCGTATCGTTTCCTATGATTCCCGCCGCGTCGGGCCATTCAAGCGGGAGGATATACGGGGAAAGGATGTCTATGTCCTGTTTCCGTTTAATAAAATAAAAATGGTACGCAATGGAGGAGCAGAATGAAACTTCCGTATTTCGAACAGAGCTGCCATACAGCACAGAGTCTGTCTGGGCGGTTATGACAGATACAACGCAGTATGCATGGAGAAGTGACTTAAAATGTATAGAAACCGATAGTGATACGGTTTTTCGTGAAATTTATCCGAATGGTAATGAAACAGTATTTACAATAACAGAAAAAAAGCCGTTTACGCGATATGCTTTCCATATGGAAAACAAACGCTTCAGCGGTGAATGGACTGGTACTCTGGAGGAGCTTGCGCATGGAGGATGCCGTTTGATCCTGGAGGAGCGTATTGAGATACATAATCCGCTTATGCGCTGGTGGCAGGCATGGCTTGGAATCTCAACAAGCTGCAGCAGACCTATGTGCAAGATCTAAAGAAAGAACTTGTCAGGCGTAATAATTGTAAGGAAGCATCTGCTTCGTTATAATGGTATCAGAAAATTATGAGGAGGAGCTTACATATGGAATATCAGATTATGGTTGATGGAATTGAAATTCAGTCAAATGAACAGGTGAATGAAAAGGAAGCCCGCGCGTATATCAGCTATATACGCAAGAATAATCCAAAGAAGGAGATATCATCCGTTGAGCTGAGCTTTGATGGTGAGGAAGTAGGATTGGGCTATCACCTGCAGCCGGAGGGCTTTGAAAAAATAAGACGCATTACCGGTTACCTGGTGGGGACAGTCGATCGCTTTAATAATGGAAAGCGCGCAGAGGAGCAT
>ENA-OQCK01000317-OQCK01000317.1-human-gut-metagenome-genome-assembly--contig:-NODE-317-length-27995-cov-3.856825_pt1 | contig 27995 bp, 33 predicted proteins | sample MGYA00242498_ERZ504578 | MGnify/ENA primary metagenome ERZ504578 (study PRJEB26092, sample SAMD00036229) | human gut metagenome | host: Homo sapiens | study: EMG produced TPA metagenomics assembly of...
CGATGTCGGCTCGTCACATCCTGGGGCTGGAGAAGGTCCCAAGGGTTGGGCTGTTCGCCCATTAAAGTGGCACGCGAGCTGGGTTCAGAACGTCGTGAGACAGTTCGGTCTCTATCTATCGTGGGCGCATGAAATTTGCGTGGCTCTGACACTAGTACGAGAGGACCGTGTTGGACTGACCTCTGGTTTACCGGTTGTGCGCCAGGTGCATTGCCGGGTATCTAAGTCGGGATTGGATAAGTGCTGAAAGCATCTAAGTACGAAGCCAGCCACAAGATTAGATTTCTCAGGGTCTTGTAGACTACAACGTTGATAGGATGCAGGTGTACAGGCAGCGATGTCATAGCCGAGCATTACTAATTGCCCGTCCACTTTTTGCCTTCCGTGTATGGAGGTATATACGTTCAGCAATATATGGACACTTTACTTTTTTCTCATCATGTCTGCCTTATTCAGGTGACTACAGCACCGGGGTTCCACCTCTTCCCATTCCGAACAGAGAAGTTAAGCCGGTCACGCCGATGGTACTGCGTAACAGTGGGAGAGTAGGTAGTCGCCGTTTTCAGAAGAAGCCTCCGTGTCTGATAAGGATACGGAGGCTTTGTTCGTTTATATACCTCCGGAACTGCTCCCCTTAATCCCTGTCATGCGTTGTTGCATACGTATTTTTCTGCTTCTTTTGTCATTCTTTTGTTATCATTACAGAACAAAGTTGGTGTAAAATGAGTTTTTTTGGAAGAGCAAGAACTTTTTCTTCCTTTTCTTTCTATTCAATATCAAATGGATTTTTGTAAATTTGGCGTGAATCTAATAGGAAGGGAAAAAATCACGCAATTAATATTGTAATATAAATCATATAATAACTCCTGCAAATATGGAAAACAAGATTCAAGAGCTGACCGATAAGATCTACCGCGAAGGCGTAGAGAAAGGAAACGAAGAGGCACAGAAACTTATCGCAAAAGCTCAGGAAGAAGCCAAGAGAATTATAGAGGATGCTCACAAGGAAGCGGATCTATCGTGGCTACCGCTCATAAGTCTGCCGATGAACTGGCAGAGAATACAAAATCTGAATTAAAGTTGTTTGCCGGTCAGGCTGTGAATGCTCTGAAGTCCGAAATCGCTACGTTGGTGACGGACAACATTGTGAATGCCGATGTAAAGGCATTTGCTGCAAACAAGGATTATCTTAATGCCTTCATCGTTGCATTGGCGTCCAAATGGAGTGTGAACGAACCAATCGTTATCTCTACTGCCGATGCGGAAGGCTTGACAAAATATTTCGCAGCGAAGGCGAAAGACCTGCTGGACAAGGGTGTGAAGATTGAGCAAGTGAATGGCATCAAAACCTTGTTCTCCGTATCGCCTGCCGATGGTTCGTACAAGGTGAACTTTGGCGAAGAAGAATTTATGAATTACTTCAAGGAATTCCTGCGTCCGCAATTAGTGGAAATGCTGTTCTAAAAACTCCCACAGGATTATGAGTAAATACTATTACTTGGTAGCCGGTTTGCCTGAACTTACTCTGGAAGACAGTAAACTGAGCTATACAGTAGCCGATTTCAAGACGGAACTATATCCTGCCTTGTCGGAAGATGATAAAAGTTGATAGATTTGTTTTATCTGAAATTCGATAATGCGAATGTCTTGAAACTATTGAAGGATAAGGATGCTGCCATCGACCCGCGCGGAAACTATTCGTCGGAGGAACTGGTGGAATATATCTCACAACTGAAGGATGGCGACGAAGTCTCTGACAGTGTATTCCCATCTTATCTCTCTACGTTCATTTCCGAATACTTCAGCCTGCCTGCCGAGGACGGTTTCTTGTATGAAGACCGCCTGGCAGCGCTCTATTACGCCTATGCTATGGAATCCAGGAATCAGTTTGTGTCTTCCTGGTTTGGCTTCAACCTCACTCTCAATAATATATTGGTGGCGCTCACAGCACGTAAGTTCAAGCTGGACATTGCTCCGCTGATTGTGGGTGATACGGAAGTGTGCGAGGCTCTGCGTACTTCCAATGCCCGTGACTTCGGTCTGGGTACTGAGGTGGATTATCTGGAGCAGCTGGTGAAAATCAGTGAGACGGAGGAACTGGTGGACCGGGAAAAGAAACTGGACCAGCTTCGCTGGGACTGGATGGAGGAGGCCACATTCTTCGATTACTTTACCGTGGAACGTCTGTTTGTCTTCCTGCTACAGCTGGAGATGATAGAACGGTGGATTTCGTTGGATAAAGAGAAGGGTAACCAACTGTTCCGCAGCATTATCGCTGCCTTGAAAGACGAGGTGCAGATACCCGCAGAATTCAGATAAAATAAACAACTAAAAATATATGGCAACAAAAGGAACTGTTAGTGGCGTAATAGCAACATGGTGACCCTCGTCGTCGACGGACCGGTAGCGCAGAATGAGATTTGTTATATCTCGACCGGAGGAGACAAGTTGATGGCGGAGGTGATTAAGGTAGTAGGTACCCAGGTCTACGTGCAGGTATTTGAGAGTACCCGCGGACTGAAAGTGGGGGCCGAAGCTGCGTTTACCGGACATATGCTCGAAGTAACACTGGGGCCCGGTATGCTTTCGAAAAACTACGACGGTCTGCAAAACAACCTCGATAAGATGGACGGTGTTTTCTTGAAACGCGGGCAATATACCTATCCGCTGGATAAAGGAAGCAAATGGCATTTTGTGCCTTTGGCAAAGGTGGGCGACCAAGTGGAAGCCGCTGCCTGGCTGGGACAAGTGGACGAAAACTTCCAACCTCTGAAAATCATGGTGCCTTTTGAACAGAAAGGTGTGTGCACCGTGAAATCAATTGCAAAGGAAGGTGATTACAGCATTGAGGATACCATTGCAGTGCTGACGGATAGCGAAGGTAATGACATCCGGGTGAACATGATACAGAAATGGCCCGTGAAGCGCGCCATGACCAACTATAAGGAAAAACCGCGTCCTTTCAAATTGCTGGAAACCGGTGTGCGTGTAATCGACACCGTAAACCCGATTGTGGAAGGTGGTACGGGTTTTATCCCCGGTCCGTTCGGTACTGGAAAAACGGTGCTTCAGCATGCCATTTCAAAACAAGCGGAAGCGGACATCGTAATCATCGCTGCCTGCGGTGAGCGTGCCAACGAGGTTGTGGAAATCTTTACAGAATTCCCCGAATTGGTTGACCCGCATACGGGACGGAAGCTGATGGAACGTACGATTATCATTGCCAATACTTCGAACATGCCGGTGGCTGCCCGTGAGGCATCTGTCTACACGGCTATGACGATTGCAGAATACTACCGAAGCATGGGATTGAAGGTACTGCTGATGGCGGACTCCACTTCACGTTGGGCGCAGGCATTGCGCGAGATGTCCAACCGTATGGAGGAGTTGCCCGGTCCCGATGCCTTCCCGATGGACTTGTCCTCCATCATCTCCAACTTCTACGGCCGTGCGGGTTATGTGAAGCTGAACAACGGCGAGTCCGGTTCCATTACTTTCATCGGTACGGTATCGCCTGCCGGTGGTAACTTGAAGGAGCCGGTAACCGAGAATACGAAGAAGGTGGCACGCTGCTTCTATGCCCTTGAGCAAGACCGTGCCGACAAGAAGCGTTATCCTGCCGTAAACCCGATTGACTCGTATTCCAAATATATAGAATACCCTGAATTTGAAGAGTATATCACCAAGCACATCAACGGTGAGTGGATTGGCAAGGTGAATGAAATCAAGACCCGTTTGCAGCGTGGTAAGGAGATTGCCGAGCAAATCAACATCTTGGGTGACGACGGTGTGCCCGTAGAGTATCACGTGACTTTCTGGAAATCGGAATTGATTGACTTCGTTATTCTGCAGCAGGATGCCTTTGATGAAATTGATGCCGTGACCCCGATGGAGCGTCAGGAGGAGATTCTGAATATGGTAATAGAAATCTGTCATACAGAATTTGAGTTCGACAACTTCAACGAAGTAATGGATTACTTCAAGAAAATGATTAACATCTGTAAGCAGATGAACTACTCGAAGTTTAAGTCGGAAGAATACGACAAGTTCCATAAGCAGTTGCAGGAACTGGTTGAGGAACGTAAAGCCTAAGGATGTACTATGTGACTATTTACAATTTACTATTTGCCTTGCGGATGCAGGTGTACGGAGGTTGTAGATAGGAAAATAGTAGAATAGGATGGCAGAGATTTAAATAGTAAATAGTAAATTGCTAAATTGTAAATAAATAGATGGCAACAAAAGCATTTCAAAAAATATATACCAAGATTACTCAGATTACGAAAGCTACGTGTTCGCTGAAGGCAACCGGAGTGGGGTATGACGAGTTGGCGACCGTAAACGGCAAGCTGGCCAGGTGGTGAAGATTGCGGCGACGAAGTGACTTTGCAGGTGTTCGAGGGTACGGAAGGTATTCCCACCAATGCAGAGGTAGTATTCTTGGGCAAGGCTCCTACAATCAAAGTGAGCGAGCAGCTTGCCGGACGCTTCTTCAACGCCTTTGGCGACCCCATCGACGGTGGTCCGGCCATTGAAGGCGAGGAGGTGGAAATTGGCGGTCCATCCGTGAATCCGGTGCGCCGTAAGCAGCCCTCGGAACTGATTGCAACCGGTATTGCAGGTATCGACTTGAACAATACGCTGGTGTCCGGACAGAAGATTCCGTTCTTTGCCGACCCCGACCAGCCCTTCAACCAGGTGATGGCGAATGTGGCTCTGCGTGCGGAGACTGACAAGATTATCCTTGGCGGTATGGGTATGACGAACGATGATTACCTTTACTTCAAGAACGTATTCTCCAATGCCGGTGCGCTCGACCGTATCGTCAGCTTTATGAATACCACCGAGAATCCTCCGGTAGAGCGTCTGCTGATTCCGGATATGCACTGACGGCGGCCGAGTATTTTGCTGTAAACAATAATGAAAAGGTGCTGGTGCTGCTGACGGATATGACTTCCTACGCCGATGCGCTCGCCATCGTATCCAACCGTATGGACCAGATTCCTTCGAAGGACTCCATGCCGGGATCCTTTATTCGGACTTGGCGAAGATATACGAAAAGGCGGTGCAGTTCCCAAGCGGCGGTTCCATCACGATTATTGCGGTGACGACTCTGTCCGGTGGCGACATTACGCATGCCGTGCCCGACAATACGGGTTATATCACGGAAGGCCAGTTGTTCCTCCGTCGTGACAGCGACATCGGTAAGGTTATCGTTGACCCGTTCCGTTCCTTGTCCCGTCTGAAACAGCTTGTTACGGGCAAAAAGACACGTAAGGACCATCCGCAGGTGATGAATGCCGCCGTACGTCTGTACGCCGATGCCGCCAACGCCAAAACCAAGCTTGAAAACGGTTTCGACCTGACGAACTACGACGAACGTACCCTTGCCTTTGCCAAGGACTACTCCAACCAGCTACTGGCCATCGATGTCAACCTCGATACCACAGAGATGCTCGATGTGGCATGGAGTCTGTTCGGCAAGTATTTCCGTCCGGAAGAGGTGAATATCAAGAAAGAGCTTGTGGACCAGTTCTGGCCGAAAGCAAACTAAATAAATGTACGATTAGACGATTTACGGTTTACGATTGATATTACTGAAATTGTAAATCTGTAAATTGAGAAATTGAGTAGCTTCAGTCGTCTAATCGTAAATCGTTAAATCGTAAATAAAATGGCTATTAAGTTTCAATATAACAAAACCTCGCTTCAGCAACTCGAAAAGCAACTGAAGGTGCGCGTGCGTACACTCCCCATTATTAAGAATAAGGAGAGTGCCCTGCGTATGGAAGTGAAGCGCTGCAAGGGAGACGCTGCCGCGTTGGACGCGAGGTTGGAAAAGGAAATCCAAGCTTACGAAGCCATGTTCGCCCTTTGGAATGAGTTCGACGCTTCATTGATAAAGGTCAGCGATGTTCATCTCGGTGTAAAGAAGATTGCCGGTGTACGGGTGCCGTTGCTCGAGAATGTAGATTTCGAGATACGCCCTTACAGCTTGTTCAATGCGCCCAAATGGTATGCAGACGGGCTGCATTTGCTTAAGTCACTGGCACATACTGCCATCGAGCGTGAATTTACTGTTGCCAAGTTGAACTTGTTGGAACATGCGCGTAAAAAGACCACCCAGAAGGTGAATCTTTTTGAGAAAGTACAGATTCCGGGTTATCAGGATGCTCTGCGCAAAATCAAGCGGTTTATGGAAGACGAGGAGAACCTTTCCAAGTCATCGCAGAAAATCATGAAATCCCATCAGGAGAAAAGGAAGGAGGCAGAGGCATGATTACGAAAATGAAGAAGCTCACGTTCCTTGTGTATCATAAGGAGTACGAAGCATTTCTGGCACAAATCCGGGAACTGGGCGTGGTGCACGTTGTGGAAAGGCAGTGCGGCGAGATGGACGACACCTTGCAGCAATTCATGCAGAAGCGTACGCTCTACAAGAATATGCTTCAGAGCATGCACACCCTGGCGGACAAACAGCCGGAAGAAAAGGTGCATAAAGAGTTGTCGGCCGATGCTCTGGTGAAATTCTACGAGGACTTGCAGGCGCGGATACAAGACTTGAACCAGCAAATTCCCGCCATCGACAAGGATGTGGCGCAGATGGAAGTCTGGGGCGATTTCGATTGGAGAGCCATCCGCAAGCTGGAAGATGCTGGTTGGTTCGTGCAGTTCTATACCTGCCCGGAGAAAGACTATAACGAAGCGTGGGCAGAGGACTACAATGCCATCGTGGTGAAAGAGAACGGCGGACATCTTTATTTCGTGACCGTCACTCCCCAACCGGTAGAACTGGATGTGGAACCGCTCCGTCTACCTTCACTCAGCCTCTCCGAACTGAGCCGGAAGAAAGCCGATACGGAAGAGGCCCTTGTGCAGGCACATGCCGGATTGAAAGAATTCTGCAAAGCGAATTACTGCACGTTGGAGAAGTACAACCTACAGCTCCAGGAAGAGATAGACCTGCTGAAAGTCAAGCTGAACAGCGAACATATGGCAGAAGGTGCCGTAGTGTTGATGGAAGGCTGGATTCCCGAAGACTGCGAAGCGGATGTGAGGAAACTTCTCGATGAAAGCGGCACTTATTATGAGATAAGGGCTGCCAAGCGCGAGGACAATGCTCCCATCAAGCTGAAAAACAACGCCTATACACGCATGTACGAAGTGCTTACCAAAATGTACGGTATGCCCGAATATGCCGAGTTCGACCCGACACCGATACTTGCGCCATTCTTCTCGCTCTTCTTTGCTTTCTGTATGGGAGATGCGGGCTACGGTCTGGTACTGATTGCACTCGGGTTCATTTTGAAAAGGAAGATGTCCAAGTCCATGAAAGGCATGATGAACCTGGTGATTACGTTGGGTATATTTACGTCCGTCATCGGTGCCATATTGGGAACCTTCTTCGGTGTAAGCCTCTTTGACCTGGAGATACCCGCCAAACTGAAGGAATTCATGATTGTGGGTAAGATAGGTGAGACTACCTATGACAAGCAAATGCTGCTGGCGTTGATTATCGGTGCGGTGCACATCTGCATTGCCATGACGGTGAAGGCCGTGGGACAGACCGTTCGTTTCGGCTTCAAGGAGTCGCTCAGTGCCTGGGGATGGCTGTTGCTGGTGGTGGGATTTATCTGCACCGGCGGACTTTCCTTCTTCAAGATAATTTCGGAAGACGTGTCTACGTGGGCATTTATCGTGATTGGCGGTGTTTCCGCCATCGGTATCTACCTGCTGAACAATATCCACCGGAATGTATTTGTCAACATCGGTGCCGGAGTATGGGATACCTATAACATGGCAACCGGATTGATGGGCGATATACTTTCTACATCCGTCTCTATGCCCTCGGCTTGGCAGGCGGTATGCTTGGAGGCGTGTTCAACCAGCTTGCCTTCATGGTGAACGATGCTGCAGGTCCGGCCCTGGGATGGCTGTTCTGCGGACTGATACTGATATTCGGGCATACGCTGAATATCGCCATGTCTTGTCTGAGTGCCTTTGTACACCCGCTCCGTCTGACATTTGTGGAATACTTCAAGAATTCCGGTTACGAAGGTAAGGGCGAAGCTTATAAACCTTTTACAGTAGTAAAGAAATAAACAAATTAAAAAACAAATAAAAATAGAAACATTATGAATGAAATTTTAGGTTATCTCGGTCTGGGCCTGATGTTGGCCCTTGCAGGAATTGGCAGTTGCTTCGGTACAACTATCGCCGGTAGTGCGGCAGAAGGTGCGTTGAAGAAAGACCCTTCCAAGTCAGCAAGTTATATGATTTTGTCGGCCCTTCCGGCTACGCAGGGACTTACGGCTTCGTGGCTTTCCTGATGTCTATGGGCAGGGATTTGCGACAGACGGTCCTTTGATGCTGGGCATCGGATTGGGTGTCGGACTGGTATGTCTGTTCTCCGCTATCCGTCAGGGACAGATTTGTGCTAGCGGTATTGTGGGTATCTCCCAGGGACACGACGTACAGACCAATACAATGATTTACGCCGCGCTTCCTGAATTCTACGCTATTTTGGCGCTGGTAGCTGCATTGATGGTATAATCCGGATTATAAGAAAATAAACCCCAGGGATTTACAATTGAAATCCCTGGGGTTTTTTGTTTAAATTCCTGGGGCTTCAACTGAAAACTCCAGGAATTCTTTTTGAAACTTCGGGAATTTTAGACGAAAAATGCATGGATGGGCGAGCCAATGGGGCTTTTGTGGCTAAACTATGACATTCCGCAAACGATTGTTTATGCATATTTAATCAGTTTTTTCGATTAAAAGGCTATTTTTCAAAGAATAATACGTACTTTTGCAGCCGTAATTAAGATAAAGAGATTATAACATAATATGACTAAAGAACTACTTACCCCCGATTACATCTTCGAAGCGAGTTGGGAAGTGTGTAATAAAGTAGGCGGTATCTATACAGTTTTGTCTACAAGGGCAAATACTTTACAGACTAAATTTCGCGATAGATTATTCTTTATAGGGCCGGATTTCTGGCAGGGAAAAGAGAACCCTTTGTTCATTGAGTCTGATAACCTTTGTGCAGCGTGGAAAAAACATGCAGCGTTGAAAGACAATCTTTCCGTCCGCGTAGGTCGCTGGAACATTCCGGGAGAACCTATTGTTATATTGGTTGATTTCCAACCGTTCTTTGCAGAAAAAAATGAGATTTATACAGAAATGTGGAACCGCTATCAGGTGGATTCACTGCATGGATATGGTGATTATGACGAAGCATCCATGTTTGCTTTCGCTACCGGCAAGGTGATAGAGAGCTTCTATCGCTATAATTTGACGGAAACGGACAAAGTGGTGTTCCAGGCACACGAGTGGATGACCGGCATGGCCGCCCTCTATCTTCAGTCTGCCGTTCCCGAGATAGGGACTATCTTCACCACCCATGCCACGTCCATCGGCCGCTCCATAGCTGGCAACAACAAGCCGCTTTACGATTATCTTTTCGCCTACAACGGCGACCAGATGGCGGAGGAGCTGAACATGCAGTCCAAACATTCCATTGAAAAGCAGACGGCCCACTATGTGGACTGTTTCACCACTGTGAGCGAAATCACAAACAACGAATGCAGGGAATTGCTTGACAAGCCTGCGGATGTTGTGCTGATGAACGGTTTTGAAGATGATTTTGTACCGAAAGGCGCCACCTTTACCGGCAAGCGCAAACGTGCCCGTTCCACCATGCTGCGTGTGGCAAACTGCCTGCTGGGTGAGGACTTGGGCGACGATACGCTGATTATCGGTACCAGCGGACGCTATGAGTTCAAGAACAAGGGTATAGATGTGTTCCTGGAATCATTGAACCGGCTGAACCGCGATAAGGATTTAAAGAAGAAAGTATTGGCGTTTGTCAACGTGCCCGGCTGGGTGGGAGACCCCCGCGAGGACTTGCAGAAGCGCCTGAAGAGCAAAAATAAGTTCACCGAACCGTTGCAGTGTCCTTTCATCACCCACTGGCTGCACAATATGACGCACGACCAGGTGCTGGATATGCTGAAATACCTCGGTATGGGCAATCGTCCCGAAGATAAGGTGAAAGTGATTTTTGTACCTTGCTATCAGGATGGCCACGACGGTATCCTCAACAAGCATTATTACGACTTGATTTTAGGCGAGGACCTCAGTGTCTATCCGTCCTATTACGAACCGTGGGGATATACCCCGCTGGAGAGTGTGGCTTTCCGGGTGCCTACCATCACCACCGACCTTGCCGGTTTCGGACTTTGGGTGAACAGCCTGAAAAACCAGCATGGCATAAACGACGGAGTGGAAGTGCTGCACCGTTCGGACTATAACTATTCCGAAGTGGCAGACGGCATCAAGGATACCGTAGCCTTGTTCTCTACCAAGACGGAAGCTGAAATTAAGGAAATACGCAAACGTGCAGGCCAGGTGGCAGAGCAGGCTTTGTGGAAGCACTTTATACAATATTATTACGAGGCTTACGACATTGCACTGCGCAATGCCATGAAGCGTCAACTAAAATAAAAGAATTATTAATCAATTAGTTATCATACAATGAAGATTAAAGTTAGTAATGTAAACACTCCTAACTGGAAAGATGTGAATGTGAAATCGCACATTCCCGCCGAACTGGAGAAACTGTCTGAACTGGCACATAACATCTGGTGGGCATGGAATTATGAAGCCACCGAACTGTTCAGAGACCTTGACCCTGCTCTCTGGAAAGAAGTGGGACAGAACCCCGTACTTCTGCTGGAACGTATGAGTTATGCTAAACTCGAGGCACTCGCAAATGACAAAGTTATTCTGCGCAGAATGGATGACGTATACTCCAAGTTCCGCACATACATGGATGTGAAGCCTGACAGCAAGCGCCCGTCCGTGGCTTATTTCAGTATGGAGTATGGTTTGAGCCATGTACTTAAGATATATTCCGGCGGTCTGGGTGTACTTGCCGGTGACTACCTGAAAGAAGCTTCCGATAGCAACGCCGACTTGTGTGCAATCGGTTTCCTGTACCGCTACGGTTACTTTACACAAACATTGTCTATGGACGGCCAGCAGATTGCCAATTACGAGGCACAGAACTTTGGCCAGTTGCCCATCGACCGTGTATTGGATGAGAAGGGCGAGCAGATGGTAGTGGATGTTCCTTATCTGGACTACTACGTGCATGCTTATGTGTGGAGAGTGAACGTTGGACGTATCTCTCTCTATCTACTTGATACTGATAATGAAATGAACAGCGAGTTCGACCGTTCCATCACTCACCAGCTGTATGGCGGTGACTGGGAAAACCGCTTGAAGCAGGAAATCCTGCTCGGTATCGGTGGTATTCTGACGCTGAAGAAGCTGGGCATCAAGAAAGATATCTATCACTGCAACGAAGGACATGCTGCTTTAATCAACGTACAGCGCATCTGTGACTACGTGGCCGAAGGTCTGACTTACGACCAGGCTATCGAGCTGGTACGTGCTTCTTCTCTCTATACTGTACATACTCCGGTTCCTGCCGGTCACGACTACTTCGACGAAGCCTTTTCGGCAAGTACATGGGCGGCTATCCTTCAAGAATGGGTATCAGCTGGGACGACCTGATGGACCTCGGACGTAACAATCCGGGCGACAAGGGTGAACGTTTCTGTATGTCTGTATTCGCTTGCAACACTTCCCAGGAGGTGAACGGTGTGAGCTGGCTGCACGGAAAGGTTTCCCAGGAGATGTTCGCTTCCATCTGGAAGGGTTACTTCCCCGAAGAAAGCCATGTGGGCTACGTTACCAACGGTGTACACTTCCCCACTTGGAGCGCTACGGAGTGGAAACATCTCTATGCTGCGCATTTTGATGAGAACTTCCTCTACGACCAGTCCAACCCCAAGATTTGGGAGGCTATCTATAACGTGTCCGACGAAGAAATCTGGAAGACGCGCATGGTGATGAAGAACAAACTGATTGACTATGTTCGCAAGCAATACCGTGAAACTTGGTTGAAGAACCAGGGTGACCCTTCACGCATCGTTTCCCTGCTGGACAAAATCAATCCGAACGCTCTGCTGATAGGTTTCGGACGCCGTTTCGCTACCTACAAGCGTGCACACTTGCTGTTCACCGACCTCGACCGTCTGGCCAAGATTGTGAACAACCCCGACTATCCGGTACAGTTCCTCTTTACCGGTAAGGCTCACCCGCACGATGGTGCCGGCCAGGGCTTGATTAAGAGAATCATTGAGATTTCCCGTCGTCCGGAGTTCCTGGGCAAGATTATCTTCCTGGAAAATTATGACATGCAGTTGGCACGTCGCCTCGTTTCAGGTGTGGATATCTGGCTGAACACTCCGACACGTCCGCTCGAAGCATCCGGTACTTCCGGCGAAAAGGCGTTGATGAACGGTGTTGTAAACTTCTCCGTACTCGACGCTGGTGGTTGGAAGGCTATCGTGAAGGTGCCGGTTGGGCATTGACCGAAAAGCGTACTTACCAGAACCAGGAACATCAGGACCAGCTCGATGCCGCTACTATCTACAGCATTCTTGAGCAAGAAATTCTGCCGTTGTTCTATGCACGCAACAAGAAGGGATATTCTGAAGGTTGGGTGAAGACTATCAAGAACTCCATCGCACAGATTGCTCCCCACTATACAATGAAGCGTCAGCTGGACGACTATTACGACAAGTTCTACATCAAGGAGGCCAAACGTTTCAAGATGCTGGCTGCCGACGGTTGTGCCAAGGCTAAGGAAATAGCTGCTTGGAAGGAAGAAGTTGCCGAGAAGTGGGACAGCATTGAAGTGGTGTCTTGCGAAAAGACCGAAGACCTGGTGAAAGGCTCCATCGAGAGCGGTAAGGAATACACCATTACTTACGTTATCGACGAGAAGGGCTTGAACGATGCTATCGGTCTGGAACTGGTGACTACTTATACGGCTCAGGATGGCAAACAGCATGTTTACTCCGTAGAACCGTTCAATGTAGTGAAGAAAGAAGGTAACCTTTATACTTTCCAAGCTAAGCACAAGATGGAAAATGCGGGTAGCTTCAAGGTTTCTTACCGTATGTTCCCGAAGAATGCAGACCTGCCTCACCGTCAGGACTTCTGCTACGTTCGCTGGTTCGTATAAGAGCATAAAAAAGATAATGTGCCTGCGGATATGGCAGAACACATTATCTGTTCAGATAAAAGATATCATCTGCATGATGCAGGCAGACCATCCGTTTAAAGTAAACGATGGTCTGTTTCTTTTCTAGAGCTTGCTTTTTATTTCGGCTGTCCAGGCGTCAATGCGTTCGGCGGTTTTGTTACTTTCGTTCACTTCGTCGAGGGGAAGTCCTACGAATGCACCGTCTACCACGGCGATGGAAGAGGAGAAGGAATACCCGTCCGTGCTGACTTTGTTGCCCAAGAAGGTACACCCGCTATCCTTCAGGTCCTCGTAGAGTACTCCGATGCCGTCGCAGAATGTGTCGCAGTAGGAGTCGGAGTCGCCGCAACCGAATAAGGCTACGAACTTCATGGAAAGGTCGGCGCTCTTCAGTACCTTTACGCCGTCATACCAGTCGTCCTGCAGTTCGCCGTCTCCCCAAGTGGAGGTACCTAGAACCAGCACTTCATATTCCTTGATTTTATCGGCGGTCATCTTGTCAACACTATGTACGTCGGTGGAGGAAACTCCCAACTTTTCGGCTATCTGGTTAGCCAACTCTTCGCAGGTTCCGGTACTGGAACCATAAAAAACACCAGTCTTTTTCATTGTAAATAAAGTGATTAAATTGTTTGCTGCAAAGTAAAGGCTTTGCCGGAGAACGTGAAATACCTACATGTAGGGCTTTTAGTGTTGTGCCGCTCCCCATTTCGGGTTAGCTTGTGGCGTGGTTTATAGAGGTCGCGGCTACCTACTAATTGGATGGCAGACTCTCTTTTTGATGAAAAGTAGGTATTGCCGGATTGTTAAAAATGAAGGACATTTGTACCGGTAATAATAGACAAGTGTTTATGGTTAGATTCGTACATTCCACTCATTCGCAATTCCATCCTTCCGTGGCTGGTAAGTGGCTGGTGTGGGGGACTTTGATGATGCTTCTTGCGGGGGTGGCTATCATTGTTTTTTCGGTATTCTCGCATGATGCACTCGATGCGTGCTGTAATTGCATAATCTGTACTTTCAACCGTGTCCCGAAGGAAGGGGAATATTTGTATAACCGCTACCTGCCGGTCATCAGCATGGTGTGGGTGGCGTTTCTGATACTTTTGGTATATGTGGTCCGCTATTGCATGAACAAGAGGAGGTAGCCGGGTGTTCTATAGGTAAAACTGAAAGGAGACTATATGAAAAAGATTGTTTTGCTTCGCCACGGCGAGAGTGCATGGAATAAGGAAAACCGCTTCACGGGGTGGACGGATGTTGATTTGACAGAGAAAGGCGTTGCTGAAGCTGTAAGGGCGGGTGAGCTGCTGGCAGAAAAGGGATTCCGCTTCAAGAAGGCGTATACTTCCTATCTGAAGCGTGCCGTGAAGACACTGGATTGTGTGCTGGACCGCCTCGACCAGGACTGGATTCCGGTGGAGAAATCGTGGAGGTTGAATGAGAAACACTACGGCCAGTTGCAAGGGCTGAACAAGGCAGAGACGGCTGCCAAGTACGGTGACGAGCAGGTGTTGGTATGGCGCCGGAGCTTTGATGTGGCTCCGCATGCATTGGCCGAGGATGACCCGCGTAATCCGCGTTTTGAGGACCGTTATCAAGAAGTGCCCGATGCCGAACTGCCCCGTACGGAGTCGTTGAAAGATACGATTGAGCGTATCATGCCTTACTGGAAATGTGTCATCTTCCCGAATCTGAAGACGGCCGACGAATTGCTGGTAGTGGCTCATGGCAATAGCCTGCGGGGTATTATCAAGCATCTGAAGCATATTTCGGACGATGAAATTGTGCATCTGAACCTGCCTACGGCGGTGCCCTACGTCTTTGAGTTTGACGATGAGCTGAACTTGACGAAAGACTATTTCTTGGGTGACCCCGAGGAGATAAAGAAATTGATGGAGGCTGTGGCCAATCAGGGAAAGAAGAAATGATTTTGGCGCGCGGAAGCGCGCTATTTCTTTATCCTCTCATCCCATGGAGCAGCGTCATGCTGAGCAGTACCCCGACCACTATACAGATGAGGATAAGGAACCAGTTCATGAGCGTGCGCCCAGCTTGGTTTCCTTGTGCAAGTTCTGTTCAAAGTAGTTCTTGAAGAACAGATAGATGGCAGGCACAGTGGCGCTTGCCAGTAGCAGGTCTTCGGGAATCTTGTAGATGTAGACTTTGGAAAAGGCGATGAGCGCCCAGTGGCAAAGGAACAGAATGACGAGCAGGTTGACCCTGCGCGAGAAAGCCAGCAGCAGCCCGATGGTGAAAACTGCTACCGAGCAGGGCATCACGGTGGTGGTCATCATGGGAAATTCCATTCCGCGTGCCCACGAAAGGAGCGGGTAGAGGAAAGGCATTGCATAGAGTACCCCCACCAGTACCTTGTATTTCGGGTTGCGCTCGAACGGAGTGTAGCCGGTAAACAAATCCCATAGCCACAACACTGCAATCACTCCCCAGAAGATGGCGAGTATATGGTGGTGTCCGCGCGCTCCGCAATACATCATGTAGTACACGATGGATATCCACCCGTTCAGAAATACCATGTAGATTTTCATGGAGCGTTTTGCCCATAAGGTCGGTTTCCGGTAGAGTTGCGTGGTGAGCAGGATACCTGCTGCGGTGATGAGGAGCTGTGTCCACCAGGTGGCCTCGTTGTATTGTGCGATAGTATTCCAGAATATTTCCATTTGTGTCCATTAAAAAAACGGCTGCAAAGGTAGAGTTTTCTGCCGAAAGAATGAAATCGTTTTCTACATTTTGCCTATCTTTGTGCCTCCAAAAAATAGGTAAAAAGATTCATGGATAAGACTTTGACTGAACAAGAGATTGCCCTGCTGCGCAGGAAACTCGATTTATTGCTTCGTACCGGACAGCTGCTGGTGGAGAGTGCGGCTGATACGAACCGTGTTGTTCGTAACCTGAACCGTGTTGCCGCCTATCTGGGGCTGCCGGAAGAAAAGCTCCACATCGACGTAAGTTATACCATGCTGGTGGTGAATGTGAGCGACGGCCTGCATTCGTTCTCCAAATTCCAGAAATGTGAAAAGCATGGCATCAACATGACTGCCATTTCCGAAATCAGCAAACTGTCCTGGCGGGCTATTGAGAATGACTATTCCCTCGACCAGTATGAGGAGGAACTGGAAAGAATCAAAAACAAGAAGCGGAACTATGTGCCATACGTTGTTGCCATCGGTGCCGGCTTTGCCTGCGGAGGTTTCTGCAAACTGTTCGGTGGTGACTGGATGGCGTTTCTGTTTACCTCTATCTGCGCTTTTGCCGGCTTCCGCGTCCGTGCCCGTTGCATGGAGTTCGGCATCAATCACTATATGAGTATTGCCATTGCCGCATTGATTTCTACCTGTCTGGCCTATGTGTCTTCGTTTGCCGGGCTCTCGGAAACTCCCTATCATCCGTTGTTGGCGTGTGCACTGTTCATCGTTCCGGGGGTGCCGCTGATAAACTTTGTGGATGATATGATTGACAATTATATCCAGGTGGGCATTGTGCGGGCTGTGAATACGGTGCTGATGGTCTGTGCAATGCCTTCGGCATTGTAATAGCCATGCGCCTGCTGACGGTGGAGGATGTCGTGATTGACAAGAAGTTCAGCGAATTGAGTATGGTGCCTCATGACAGTTATCTGGTGTATGCCATTGCGGCGGCGATAGCTGCCATGGGATTTTCCATGATATTCAACATACAGCGGCGTTTGTTGTGGGTTGTTGCGGTGGGCGGCATCATTGCCGTTTGTACACGTAACTTTGTCAATTTCGAATTGGGTTACGGACCGGTGATAGGTTCGTTCATGGGCAGCATGGTTGTCAGCCTGATAGCGTGAAGGCAGTGCATTGGTTCCATGTTCCCAATCACGTACTGACGATTCCTTCTGTCATCCCGATGATTCCGGGAGTGCTGATGTATCGTGCACTTTTTGGCTTATCAATATGCACGGTGTGGTAGGCGAGGTGACGGCGGTTGTTTCCAACGGCATCACGGCTTCACTGATTATTCTCTGCATAGCGCTGGGAGTGGCGGTGCCCAATATCTTTGCCCGCCGGTATATTGCCAAGGATAGGCAGCGCTTTCTTCAGGAGGAGCTGCAGAAGCGCAGGGAAAGAGGGGAAATTTATAGAATGGTGATATAGGTGGAGGGTGTCAAAAAACTCTTAACACTTTCTTTTAGGCGCGGATTACGCGGATTTCACGGATTTTGTTTATTGAATCCGTGTTATTCCGTGTAATTCGCGCCTGATATTATAACATTATAAAAGTGCTCATATATTTTTGAAAACTTTTCTTCTTTTTTAAATGCCCTTTTTCGGATTATAGTGGTAAATGACGGTTTCGCCTTTTTGCAGGGATGTTTGTACGTCAATCAGACGCTGGTTGCGGCTTCCCCGGAAATAGAGTTCCTCATCCCTCAGTTCTTTCTTGAATTTGCCGTCCACCAGTACGTCGATGTACTTCAGCAGTTGGGCTTGGCGCGGGTTGCGCAGTAGCTTTTCGAAAGTATAGCCCGTATAGCACCAGATGTTTTTCCGGCTCCGCTCCTTGATGGCATGTGCCAGTTGGGTGAATCCTTCCGGCTGGAACATCGGGTCTCCACCACTGAAGGTGACGTCTGCAAAGTTGTCGGCAAGGACTTTTTCCAGAATCTCTTCCGTACTCATCCAGTGCCCGCGGTTGATGTCCCACGACTCCGGATTGTGGCAACCGGGACAACCGTTGGGGCATCCGGCAGCATAAATGGCAGTCCGGAAGCCCGGACCGTCTACTGTGGTATCTTCTAAAATGTCGAGAATAGAAAGCATGAGTAGGGAATTTTTAATTATGAACGACCCTGTCGTTCAACTCTGCCAGTTGGCATTGTTCCAGCGGTCGGTTGTCCCCACCAGGTAGCCGGTGATGCGTTGCAGCTTGTCGATATGCTTGCTGCCGCACTTCGGGCATTCTTCCAGGTTTGGGTGGAGTTTTCGTGGCCGCACTCCAGACAGCGGTTACGGTTGTGGTTTACCGAACCGTAGCCGATGTTGTATTGGTCCATCATGTCCACTACACGCATAATGACTTCCGGATTGTGGGTGGCGTCACCGTCTATCTCCACATAGAAGATGTGTCCGCCGCGGGTCAGCTCATGATAAGGAGCCTCCACTTCCGCTTTGTGGCGGGCGCTGCATTTGTAGTATACGGGCACGTGGTTGGAGTTGGTGTAGTAGTCACGGTCCGTAATGCCCGGCAGCGTGCCGAACTTCTTACGGTCGATGCGGGTGAACTTGCCCGACAGCCCTTCGGCAGGAGTGGCAAGCACGCTGTAGTTGTGCTGGTATTGCTCCGAGAACTGGTTGGCACGGTCGCGCATATAGGTCACGATTTTCAGTCCCAGCTCCTGGCTTCGCCAGATTCGCCGTGATGTTTTCCGAGCAATGCCACGAGACATTCTGCCAATCCGATGAAACCGATTCCCAGTGTTCCCTGGTTGATGACGGAAGCAATCGTATCGTTCGGTTTCAGCTTCTCGCTGCCTATCCACAAGGCAGACATCAGTAGCGGGAACTGCTTGGCGAAGGCGGTCTTTTGAAACTCCATGCGCTCGTGCAGCTGGCGTGCGGTCACTTCGAGCATACTATCCAACTTGGCAAAGAACCGGGCGATGCGCTGTTCTTTGTCTTCGATGTTCATGCACTCAATGCCCAGACGGACGATGTTGATGGTAGAGAAAGAGATGTTGCCGCGTCCGATGGAGGTCTTCGGTCCGAAACGGTTTTCGAATACACGGGTACGGCATCCCATGGTAGCAACTTCATGCTGGTAGCGTTTCGGGTCATCGGCTTTCCAGTCCTCGCTTTGGTTGAAGGTGGCGTCCAGGTTCAGGAAGTTCGGGAAGAAACGCCGTGCCGTCACCTTGCAGGCCAGTTGGTAGAGGTCGTAGTTGCGGTCTTCAGGCAGGTAGCTCACACCCCGTTTCTTTTTCCATATCTGGATGGGGAAGATGGCGGTTTCTCCGTTTCCTACCCTTGATAGGTGCTTTTCAGCAGCTCGCGGATGATGCAGCGCCCCTCGGCAGAGGTGTCTGTGCCGTAGTTGATGGAGCTGAACACCACTTGGTTGCCGCCGCGTGAGTGGATGGTGTTCATGTTATGGATAAACGCCTCCATGGACTGGTGCACACGCGATACGGTCTTGTTGACGGCATGCTGTACGATGCGGTCCTCGCCCGTCAGTCCGTCCAACGGCTGTAGCAGATAGTCGGCCAGTTCCTTCTGATAGAGATGGGAATAGTCTTTTCCATTCAGTTCTTCCAGGTTCTTGACTTCCTCGATGAAGCTGTTGCGCACGTAGGGGGCAAGGTAGAAATCGAATGCAGGGATGGCTTGTCCGCCGTGCATCTCGTTCTGGGCTGTTTCCAGCGAGATGCATCCCAGGATACTGGCAGTCTCGATGCGTTTGGCCGGGCGCGATTCGCCGTGTCCGGCAGAGAAGCCGTATTTCAGAATATGGTCCAGCGGATGCTGCACGCATGTCAGGCTCTTGGTGGGATAATAATCCTTGTCATGGATGTGCAGATAGTTCTGGGTGACAGCATCCAGCACTTCTTCACTCAGCAGATAGTCGTCCACAAAAGGCTTGGTGGTTTCGCTGGCAAACTTCATCATCATGCCCGCCGGGGTATCGGCATTCATGTTGGCATTTTCGCGTGTGATGTCGTTGGACTTGATGTTAATGATTTCCAGGAACATGTCGCGCGTCTTTGCTTTGCGGGCAATGCTTCGCTGGTTGCGGTAAGCGATGTATTTCTGGGCAACGTCCTTGCGGCTGCTCTTCATCAGCTCCACTTCCACCAAATCCTGGATGGCTTCCACCGTCATCTGCGAATCTCCCTTGAAAGAGATGCGGTCCGTAATCTGGTGTATCAGTTGCAGGTCTTCCCCCTTGTCTGTATGCAACATGGCTTTGCGGATGGCCGTTGCTATTTTTTCTTCGTTGAATCCGACGACGCGCCCGTCGCGCTTGAGTACTGTCTGTATCATAACCTTTTATGCTTAAATGTGACTGTCTTTTTTAGTTTAATTGCGGAAACAAAGATATTATAGTTATTGATAGGTTTTGTTTTTTGGAAAACTTTTTGTAGTTTAAAAAGTGTTAATCTATTGATTATTAATGATATAATTGTTTAAAGTGGAAAACTTCTAATGAAAAATAACTTTTAAAGTTATTCATTACTGATTATTATTGCATGCATAAGCATCATCTGATTTCGAAGTGTCAAATGAAGATAAATCTTTTGGGCAGATTGTGAATCTTCGATTTTTTTAGTTATATTTGCAACGAATTGGTTTATTTAAGGTTTTTAGTCCTTGATAATACTTCTTGTTGCCATTCGATTGTATTGCTTTGCTGCTCATGGTATTGGGGCAAAAGTATCATTATTATAATAATCAAAGAAAGGATGAACATGGCAAATGTATTTCCTCCGTTTAAAATTGATATAGCTGGGGCTTTTTGTGTACCTCGTGCATTGAAGGATGTCCGCGAGAATATCAGAACGGGCAGGTGAGCCGGCAGATATTGCAGGCTGTTGAAGATGCGGAAGTGCGCAGTCTGGTGGAACGGCTGGAGCTGGGAGGCATGAAGGTTGTTTCCGATGGTGGTTTCCGAAGTCGCGATTTTTTGGAAAGCTGGGAGGGTATTTGTTCCAAAGACGGCCGGCCTTTCTCCGAAGGCTCTCCTTTGGAGATTACAGGACGGCTCAGTTTGCTACGGCATCCTATTCTGGAAGAATTCGCATTTCTTGATTCCATTGTGGACGGAGGGGTGATGAAAAAACAGCATATCCCTTCGCCGGCAGAGGTTATGACCCAGATTATTCAACGTGTGGAGCGGACTCAGATAGAAACCGTTTACTCCGACATCCGGCTTTTGACGGATGATATTGCTTCCTGCTACAAATTTTTGCTTACCAAACTTTATGATGCAGGCTGCCGCTACGTCCAGTTCGACGGGGTACATTCGGTGATAATGGAAGATACCATCCGGCTCAACAACCGGGTTTTGCGTGAGCGTCCTGCAGGGATGTATGTTGCATTCCATGCACCTACGGATATGCTGGTGCAACTGCATGGGGCCGATGCTTATTTCCTGAATTACGACTGTGGCGCGTGCGACCGTAACCGTCTGCTCTGGTTCATACACGAGAAGGAAGCGGTGTTCGGTTTCGTGCTGTCCCATTATCCTCAGGAAGACGAATTGGATGAATTGCAGGCGAAAACCGAAAGTGTATTGAACTATATTCCTTTGAAACGTTTCACTTTATGTCTGCCGGATGCCAATGCGCTTCTTTCGCCTTCGGAGGCCGATGAGGAGAAACAGTGGGAAACCGTAAGGTTGGGGATGGAAATGGCTGCGCGTATCTTCTCTTGAAAAACGCCGCATTCCATCATTCCGAATGCCACACTTCAGCAAGGAAAATGCCACATTTCACAGAGGTAAATGCCATTGATTGGGCCTCGTGAAGTGTGGCATTTCGATTGACGAAGTGTGGCACTCCTTTTTTAGTTTCCGGTGTGTCCGGTTTTATTATTTGACAGCTTCGGCTATCTTTTCCTGAAGCTCGTCACCGTGCAGTCCGCGTGCAAGGATAGTTCCTTCACCGTCAATCAACACAGTGTGGGGGATGTTGCCTACGGCATAAAGCTGTGCGCTTCGCAGTTCCAGTATTTCAGGTCGGACATTTGCGGCCACGTGATGTTCAGCTTCTTGATGGCTTCTTTCCATGCGTCAGCACTCTGGTCCAGAGATACGCCTACAATCTCGAAGTTCTTGTTCTTATATTTGGCGTAAGCTTCCACCAGGTTGGGCATCTCGCGACGGCAGGGGCCGCACCAGCTTGCCCAGAAGTCAACAAGGACAACTTTGCCCTTGCCTACGTAGTCGGACAGTTTTACCGTTTTTCCTTCCGGCGTCTGCATCTCGAAGTCTGTAAACTTCTGGCCTACGGCAGTGGCTTTCATCTTTTCAACGTTGTTCTTTATCTTGACGATGGCTTCGTCGTTGTCGTAAGCTGCAGGGATTTGGGGCATCAGCGGGTCGAGGTCTGCCACATCCATGTAGTAGTAGTTCTGCTTCAGCAGGTTGGTGATGTTCTTGTTGATGCCGGCTTTGATGGCGGATATCATGCTGTTTTCCAGATTTTCCATCTCTTTGCCTTTAGCCTCGCGTTGTTCGTCGGTCAGTGTGGTGTCCGACATGGATTCGTAGATAGTCATCATTTGTTTGTTCAGACCGTTGATTTGGGCTCTGATTTCCTGGTAGGCATCATTGTTGGCAGTACCGGTGGCAGAGTTGTTTTCCTGCGACAAGTTGATTTTAATCTTGCCGTTTTCCAGGAAGAAGTCGATGGCTGCGCCGTCTTTTCCTTCGGCTTTGTAGGAGATGTAGCGGTTGACAGCAGTATCTTGTGTACCCTTGAAGGTAAATGTTCCATCTTTGATGACAGCAGAGTCCAATTTTACGAATTGGCGTCCTTCCACGGTTTCCAGATATACGGTGTCGCCGTCGGCTGCACCCTCTACAGTTCCGGTTACGGTGTAACCGTTGTTTCCACTGTTACAAGCTGTAAATACAGCGGCTACAGCGAGCAGATAAGTAAACTTTTTCATTGTTTGTTTTTTTAATGAATGATTATAGCTGCAAATATAGTAATAAAAAATCCCCTCCGATATGAACCGGAGAGGATTTTTATAGTTTTAATCCCATTTTTAGCGATAACGCTGTGCTTACTATTATTCGGCAGCAGCTTCTTCAGCAGCAGGGGCTTCTTCGGCAGGAGCCTCTTCGGCCGGTGCTTCGGCAGCGGCTTTTGCAGCAGCTTCAGCAGCTTTCTTTTCAGCCAGTGCTTTTGCTTTTTCTTCGTTTATCTTCTTTTCAGCTTCCAGACGTGCTTTTGCTTCAGCTTTCTTAGCTTCGTCTTCCTTAGCCTTCAGAGCAGCCAAACCGCTTTGTTTGTTGTTCTTCCAGCTTCGAACTTAGCATCAGCTTCAGCTTCGCCGAATGCGCCTTTCGCTACACCGCCCAGCAAGTGCTTCTTCATGTAACACCTTCGCGAGAGAGGATGTTACGAACTGTGTCAGTAGGTTGTGCACCCTTCAACACCCAGTCAAGTGCGCGGTCGAACTTCAAATCTACTGTGGCAGGATTGGTGTTAGGATTGTAAGTACCAATCTTCTCAATAAATTTACCATCACGTGGTGCTCTTACGTCTGCAATAACGATAGAGTAGAAAGCGTAGCTTTTACGTCCATGTCTTTGCAATCTGATTTTTGTTGCCATTTAATTAAAATGTTTTTAGTTAATGATTTGAATTATGCTACTATCTCGTAATAGCGAGTGCAAAGGTAAGAAAAGATTTTGAGTTTTGAGTTATGAGTTATGAGTTATTTGTTGGCACGAGGGGTGTTTTTTTTAAATGTTCACACAACGTCACCCATAACTCATCACTTGTCACTCATCCTTCTCCCGAGTATTTCCTGGGGTATCTCAGCAGAATGGCGAGTATGGCGCATGTTCCCATGCAGAAGGGGTAATACAGGTTTCCGATGATGCTGATGGGTGAAATGCCGGCAAGTCCGGAGGCTATCAGCATTTGCGCTCCGTAGGGATGATTCCTTGCACGAGGCATGAGAAGGTGTCCAGTATGCTGGCTGTTTTCCGGCGGTCCAGGTGGAAGCGGAGGGCGATGTCCTTGGCTATGGGGCCGGTGGTGATGATGGCAATGGTGTTGTTGGCGGTGCAGAGATTGGCGATGCCGACCAGGGCGGCGATGCTGAATTCGGCTCCCCGCTTGCCGCTGACGTGGCGGGTCAGCCGGGAGATGATGAAGTCGATGCCGCCGTTGTAGCGGATGGTCTCGAGCATGCCTCCGGCCAGCAGGGTGATGATGATGAGCTCGCCCATGCCGGTGATGCCCGTTCCCATGGCTCCGAACCAGTCGAAGAAGGCGGTACCGGTATAGATACCGATAATTCCAGTAGAGAGGATGCCCAGCAGCAGTACCAGCATGACGTTGACACCTGCTACGGCCGTGCCCAGCACGATGAGGTAGGGGATTACCTTTATCCACTCGATGGTCTGCACTTGGGGCGGGGCGGAGACGGACAGTCCTTGAAAGATGTAGAGACCCAGCACGACAAGAGCTGCGGGGACTACAATCATGAAGTTGACGCGGAACTTGTCCCTCATCACGCAGTCCTGCGTCTTGGTCGATGCAATGGTGGTGTCGGATATGAAGGAAAGATTGTCTCCGAAGAACGAGCCTCCCACCACGATGGCGACCATGTAGGGCAGGTCGATGCCCGTCTTTTCCGCCAGTCCCACGGCTACGGGAGTCAGTGCGACGATAGTTCCTACGCTTGTTCCTATCGAGAGGGAGATGAAGCAGGCGGCAATGAAGATGCCCGCCAGTAGCAGGTTGTCCGGCAGTATATGCAGGGTCAGATTTACGGTTGCATCAATGGCGCCCATCTGCTTGGCGCTTTGGGCGAATGCTCCTGCAAGGATGAATATCCATACCATCAGCATGATGTTCTTGTTACTGGCGCCCACGGAAAACTGATAGATGCGCTGTTCCAGATTCAGCCGCGCGTGATGGCGATGGCATAGCAGGACGAGGCGAGGAAGGCTACCGTGATGGGGACTTTATAGAAGTCGTTCACCAGGAGCGAGGTCACCAGATAGAGGCAAAGGAACACCGCCAACGGGCTGAGTGCCCACCAGCCGCCTTTGGTTTTAGGGGTTGTATCGGTTGTTGCTGACATAGTTGTATTGTTTGGTTGAGATTAATGTTTCACCACAGATTTCTATCTTTCAATCAATTCCATGTTAATCGGTGTTATCTGTGGTGAAATCAATTTCGCCGCAAAGGTAACAAAAACAAAGGGCGGCACAAAATGGTTTTGTCCCGCCCTCCATCTATCAGCCCTTAATTTTCAATTTACAAAGTTACTCCGGTCTTGAAGATGGCTATTTCCTTGTAGCCTTTCTTTTCGTTGTTCACGAATTCACCGCTTGCTACTTTGATGATATATTCGATGAAGCGTTCGCAGGTTTTCTTCATCGGTTCGTTCTCGACGATAACTCCGGCGTTGAAGTCTATCCAGCCCGGCTTGTTCTTTGCCAAAGTGGAGTTGGTGGAAATCTTCATGGTCGGCACATAGGTTCCGAAGGGGGTTCCGCGTCCTGTGGTGAACAGCACCATGTGGCATCCGCAAGAGGCAAGGGCAGTGGCGGCTACAAGGTCGTTTCCCGGAGCAGACAGCAGGTTCAGTCCCTTTACTTTCAGGCGTTCGCCATATGGAAGTACCCCTTCCACGTAGCTTGTGCCGCATTTCTGTGTGCATCCCAAGGCCTTGTCCTCCAATGTAGAGATGCCACCCGCCTTATTTCCCGGAGACGGTTTTCACCTACCGGTTCACCGTGTGAGAGGAAATATTCCTTGAAGTCATTAATCAGCTTCACCGTGTCCTCAAACAGCTCTTTGGTGCGGCAGCGGTTCATCAGGATAGTTTCTGCACCGAACATTTCCGGCACTTCCGTCAGTACGCTGGTGCCGCCTTGTGCTACCAGGAAGTCGGAGAACATGCCCAGTAGCGGATTGGCGGTGATGCCGGAGAAACCGTCTGAACCGCCACACTTCAGGCCTACACGCAGTTCGCTTAAGGGAATATCCTCGCGCTGGTCCTGGATGGCTTTGGCATAGAGCTCGCGCAGCAGTTCCATTCCTTCTTCGTATTCATCGCCCACTTTCTGGGTCACCATAAACTTTACGCGCTCCTGGTCATAGTCTCCCAGGAACTCGCGGAACACATCCGGCTGGTTATTCTCGCAACCCAGGCCTACCACGAGTACGGCTCCCGCATTGGGATGCAACACCATGTCGCGGAGGATTTTCTTTGTATTCTCGTGGTCGTCGCCCAACTGGGAGCAGCCGTAATTATGGGGATAAGCCATGATGGCATCCACGCCCTTTCCGCCCGTTTCGCGGCGCAGCCTTCGGCAAGCTGGTTGATGATTCCGTTCACACAGCCCACTGTCGGAATAATCCATATCTCGTTGCGCACACCTACGTCGCCGTTCTTGCGTTTGTATCCTCTAAAGGTCAGGTTTGGCGCACCAGTATTGAGGTTTAGAGTTGTAGTATTGAGGTCTACGTTGACAGGGTTGTATGTGTATTCCAGCAACCCGGACAAGTTGGTCTTGATATTGTTTTCATTCATCCAATCCCCCTGCTTCTGCGCTTTCCGGGCGTGGCCGATGGGGTATCCGTATTTAATGACGTTTTCGCCTTCCGCAAAATCTTTCAGTGCAAATTTGTGTCCGGCAGAAACATCCTCATTCAAGGTGATTTCCTTTCCGTCCACCGTGAGTTTTTCACCGGCCGGGAGTGTTGTGATAGCCACTGCAACATTGTCGGCAGGGTTGATTTTCAGGTACTTTGCCTCCATCTTTTAAATTTCCCATTTACCATTTACAATGTACAATTTGGCTGCGCTGCATTAGTATTAGTCCCCTTCCGCATGGCCGAATTGTACATTGTAGATGGTGCATTGTACATGTAACTATTTATTGTAATAAAACTCTATATTCTCCTTCGTCAGCAAGTCAATGGGCATGAAGTTTTCCCTTGTGACTTCCTTCTTCAGAATCAGGTGTTCGCACAAGGCCTTGATGCCGTCGAATCCTTGCAGGGTGGGCTGCTGTGCTATGAGGAAGAAGATGCTTCCTTGTTTCAGGCAGTCTACGTTGCGTTGCAGCAGGTCATAGCCCATCAGGTTGAAGTTTTTTTTCTGCTTCTTCAGCAGGTATTCCCCGATGATGTATGCTTTGGAGTTGAAGGTGATTCCGTTCTTTACGGTAGGATGCTCTTGGAAAACTCGTCCAGCATCAGTGTGTCCTCGCTGTCGCGCTTGGCATGCAGGTCCAGTTCCCAGATGCGGCAGGCGATGATGCTCCTGCATGTATTCGCGGAAACCTATTTCGCGGCGTTCCTGCTGGTTCGACCCAACGATGCCTTCGTTTATCTTGCGGAAGATGACGATTTCCTGCGCGTCTTCTCCGGCAAGCAGCATCAGCATGCGGGCGGCAAAATATCCGCTCTGGTGCGAGTTCTGCCCGTAGAAGGATAGGGCGGGCTCTTCCTTTATATTGGAGTCTATATATATATAAGGTATATTATGTTGCGTCAACTCATCCGTAAAGGGCTTGGTGTATTGTGGAACGGTGGGGGCAAACATCACTCCGTCCGGCTCCAGTGACAGAATCTGTCCGGAGGCTTCCGCAAAGAATGATAGTCATACGGATCATAGTAGGAGAGGTGCACGGCGACGTTGAAGTCAGAGTAAGTCTCTACGGCGTTGTGTATGCCTGTCTCCACGTCTGTCCAGTATTCGCCTTTCTCGTGCAGTGGCAGCAGGCAGGCAAATGTATACTTTTTGTTCGAAGCCAGTGCACTGGCATACATATTGGCTGGTAATCCAGTTGTTTCAGGATTTCTTCCACCCGCTTCCGGCTGGACTCGGACACACCGCTACGCCCGTGAATCACACGGTCGACGGTTCCCACGGATACATCGGCCATCTTGGCGATATCCTTTATTCTGACTCTTTCCATCTGTATATTTACGATTTAACGATTTACGATGTACGATTGATGTTGCTTTGGCTACGATTCTACAATGTAATCTCAATTGTCTAATCGTAAATCGTCCCATCGTACATCTTCTTGTGCTCGCACACAATTATAATCTTAATATCTTCGATACAAATATATGATAAATTTTTTGTATTTCAAAAATTGTTGTATCTTTGTGCCCCGTACACGAAGA